>Ga0315541_1000047_pt1 | contig 109060 bp, 105 predicted proteins | sample SalMarSW160190MG_FD_203095 | JGI IMG/M metagenome (GOLD analysis project Ga0315541, IMG submission 203095) | Salt marsh sediment microbial communities from the Plum Island Ecosystem LTER, Massachusetts, United States - Salt Marsh Sediment SW1601-190 ... | reverse complement strand
GTCTTCTGATCGCCCGTTTCAACGCCGTGACCACCATCTCATGGCTCAACGAACTGCTCAGCGCCCAGCCGACCACCAGACGGGAGAAAAGATCGATAATCACCGTCAAGTACAGCCAACCCGTGCGGGTAGCCAGATAAGTTATATCCGACACCCACACCCTGTCAGGAGCCTCTGCGGTGAAATTCCGCTCCAGCAGATTCGGCGATACGGCAAAATGATGCTTGCTATCGGTCGTCACCCGGTATTTGCGGCGGATCTTGGAACGAAGGCCCGTATGACGCATCCGCTTGGCCACACGGTTTTTACCGACCCTGCGGCCCCGATCTTGAAGCTCCTGGGTGATCTTGGGGCTGCCATAGCGCCCCTTGCTGTCATCATAGATTTCGCGAATCTCAGCATCCAATCTCTGATTATCAATCGCCCGCTGGCTTGGCTTACGTTTCAGCCATCGGTAATATCCACTGCGAGACACCTCAAGAACTCGGCACATCTCCAAAACACTCCAAACCGTGTGGTGCTCGCTTATGAACCCGAATATCGATGTGGGTCCGTCGAGAAGATGGCCACTGCTTTTTTTAAGATGTCACGCTCCCGGCGAAGTCGTTCATTATCCCGTTTTAACTTACGGACAATTTCGTCATCAGGTTTTAGATGGCCCTTTCCTGGAAATGCTTGTTCACCATCATGTTTGAACTGGCGTTTCCATCGACTGATAACCCCTTGTCCTATGCCAAGATCTCGCTCTATCTTTGAAGCTGAGTTCCCTGGCTCCATGGCAAGGCGTATGGCTTCTAATTTAAACTCTTTATCGTATTTTTTATTACCCATTGTGTCACACCTCCTGCTCTCTTATATAATTTTGCTATTCGGTGTGTCCACTATTTTGGGGTAGGTTCACCTTTGGATTTTATGTTTCAGTTGTCAAAAGTCAAGATCTGTATTTTTGATGTCAACGGGGTGTTGATAGATTCGAATCTGGCCAATGCCCATGCAATGGGGCAGGCCTTCAGCGACGATCCGCTGACGCAACAGCAGATCGCAGCGTTTTATTTAACCCTGACCGGGATCGACCGGGGCGAGAAAATACGCAGGGTTCAGGATCAACTCATACAAAGGCCCTTTGCGGAAAAAGAGTTCGAGCTGCGCTGGGAAAAATTGAAAACACTGACAAAGCACTCCATGGGCACGGCCCCCTTGGTCAAGGGCTGCAAGTCTATCCTAAAAGCGCTTGCCAGACTCGACATTACCCGGGTGGCATTGTCCAACACGCCGCTGAATGAGTTACACCATATTCTGGCCGTACAAAAGCTTGAACTTCTTCTGGACATCATCCGCGGTGGAGGGAATTGGCCCAAAACCGAATCTTTAAAACATCTGCTGGATGAATTTGAGTTCAATCCCAAAACCTGTCTGTTTATCGGCGACGGCAAAGGGGATTTATGGGCCGCCAAAGCTGCCGGCGTATCGTTTGTCGCCATTGACCCGGACACCGGCGAGTTCGATGAAGCGCAGGGTTTTGACGGGCCTTTTGAAAACCTTGCAGCATGGGGTCGGCAGGCAGGGTTAATATAGGATTGTGCAAGGGACACGGATAATAAGGCACAGAAAATTTTTAGCACTATCATTTTGATTCCTGTATTTCACGGTTTGTGACTTTATTCCCCGGCCGATTCACTACCGATAATAAACCATCCATACCGGATTTTTAAATCTACCGTTGTTGTCTTTTTAGATAAATAAGGGGTTCGGGAGTTTTTCCGATTCAATAGCTCCATGAATAATCAGCGACTACATCATACAAACTCATACAGTGTATGATTCCGCTGCTGATAATTCATTACGCTATATACAAAGCTTTATAAGAAAAACACCCCGACTGCTGAGATAAATAAAGAGACAAAAATATCGCAATACAATACCCTGCTGTCCATTGGATTTCCGGAATATGAACTACGCTGCAAACCTTGTTTAATCTATTGAATTTAGAGTTGAAACTGCGAATTTAGTATGGTATTCATTTAGAATAGCCATGGGCATATTAAGGTCGTCTATTCGTTATAACTTTAATCATATGTAAAATAGGCAGGACCAGCGGGACGCCCATAAAATAATGACTTTTAGAGTTTTGGCAAAATAGCAAACATTTCAGTTCTAAAAAACCAGGAAAGGAGAAAAAAATGGCTACCAAGGAAGAATTAGAAGAAAAAGCAGAAGATTGCGATACGACTGAAGATTATGTTGAATTAGCAAAAGAAGTAGTTAATGAGTTGTCAGATAAGGAATGGGCCGCGGAGCTTATTGAAGAAGGTGCGGACTGGGCGGAAACTACTGATGAATTTATAATCCTTGCAAAGAGTTCATTGGAGGTGTTGGAAAATAAAGAGAAATCGAACGCATACCTACTGCAAGCCAAAGATTATTGTATGAACGCACAGGAGTTCGTAAACCTTGGCAAAGCAGCATCAGATATGGGCGAGGCCGAAGCCGCCAAAGAAATCTTTACCGCCGCCCAAGGCAAGTGCGTTAAGGTTAAAGATTTTTTGGATCTTAGCAAAAGTATCAATGAGGTTCTTTCAGATCCGGAGCTGGCTAAGGAAACTGCGAACAAAGCAATGGATAAGTGTAGCACGGCTGCGGACTATAATGAGTATGCCCGGAGTGTACTTGACGCATTTGACGATAAAAACTTGGCAAAGGAAGTCTACCATAAGGCTGTTGAAACCTGCAAAACCGGGGACGATTTTGGGGTGCTTGCAAAAGGTGTTCTGGATAATCTTGCCGATAAAGATCTGGCTAAGTCAATTTTTGAGAAGGCAGAAAGCTTGCTTGATTCAGGAATTGATCTGATACAATTGGCCGAGTCTGCCAAAGCTGATTTAGAAGATGAAGAATATGCCAGATCAATTTACAAAAAATCTGAAGGAAAACTCGAAAGCGGCGATGATTTGATGAAACTTGCAGAATCGTTGATGAACAAACTTAACGATAAGGACCTGGCGCTGACCGTTTATAAAACTGCGGAAACCAAATTTAGTGACTATGCAAATTACGTCAAACTGGCCCAGGCTGCCTTCAAAAATACCGGTAATGCCGATTTCGCCGGCAGTGTTTACAAAAAAGCCGCCGGCATAACCCAAGCCTCCAACCAACTGGTGGCGGTTGCAGCTGCTTTGGCTGACGAAATTGATGATAAGCAAGGCGCTTTTGACGAGCTAAAGCGAGCAGAACAATTCGTAAATACCTTGGATGATTTTAAAAAGACCGCCGATGCAATCCTCAAGTACGCAGACGATCAGCAGTGGATTAATGCGATTAATGATCAACTCAAAAAGCGAGAGACTCACAAAGATCTTTATAAAGAATATGTCAATCGTGAACAAGAATGCGAAACAAGCAAATCCTTGTCTATCTTGGCCCATGAGGTGATTGAGAAAACAGCTGACATGCATTATGCCAGAAAGCTTTACAAAAAGGCTGAAAGATTATGCACGTATTTCCCTGAATATCTCCATGTCGCCGGTGCAATTTATTCTGATCTCAACGATACAGACTGGATACGAACCATTTATGAAAAACAGATCGAAAAATGCGATGATACCAACAAGTATAACGATTTGGCAGATGGCATAATTGCCACCCTGCAAGATAAAGAATGGGTTAAGAATATCTATTCGGGATTAGAAGAACAATGCGACAAGGAAACAGATTTTATCAAACTGGCCCGTATTGTTTTGGCAAAATTAGGCGACCAAGATTGGGCCAAAAATCTTTTGGTCAAGGCCGATGAGAGAAGTCAAGATTTATTTGGGCACACCACTGTAGCATGGGCTGTACTCGACATTTTGGCCGATAAAGAATGGGCAAAATCCATCTACGACAAGGCCGAAGCTATTTGCACAAATCGGGATGATTACGAAAAGCTGATTTCCGAGGTCCAGAAGAAAACGGCTGACGTTGACCTTCTTCGACAGATACACAGCTCTGCTGAGAATAAATTTAGAGAAACAAGAGATTTTATTTATCTGGCCGAAAGCATCTTCAGGCGTTTTTCGGATAACCCATGGGCCAGGCGGGTCTATGCAAAAGCTGAACAAGCGTCAGATGCCAATACCTACATGTTTGAGTTGGCTACCAGCATCACCAACAAGCTGGATGACATAAAATGGGCATCTCGGGTGCGAAAGAAATGGCTTTCCGTACAAGGCTAAAATTTTAATATAATAGAAAGTCTTCTTTCTTGAATTGAGGTGCAAAATAATGACCTGGCCCTCTGTCTTGTAAGTTGGGATTATGGCGATTTCCAGAAATTAGAGAAAATTAATCTTGATCGTGATTCAAAAAATTCTGAAATGGATTGAACATATTCAATTGTGGAAGATGATATTGCTATCGGGTACATCCATTGGAATATCGACTGACAGCTGATTGCGTCTATCTATGGAACGTTGCTGCAGAGCGTGCATTAGGCAAGTACGATCTGCGGAACTTCCCGAACCAAGTTGAGGGTTGTGAAATAATTGTCAGTGGACGAAGGTAATCCGACAATGATCAAAATTAGCCCTAACGTTGCATAAACAAAAGGTTTGTATTATAAAAAATGGAGAAAAAAATTATCAAAGTAACTGCAGCAATATTCGTTAATGACGGTATGCTACTTATAGCCAAACGAAAACCAACTGCACGATTGCCAAATCTGTGGGAATTTCCAGGTGGCAAAGTTGAACCCAATGAAACACCAAAGGAGTGTTTAAAAAGAGAACTAAAGGAAGAGTTTGATATCGATGTGAGTGTTGGAGAATATCTCGGTTCAAACATCCATACTTATGATTTTGGTACAATAGAATTGATGGCCTTCAGAGCCTCCTGGGAAAAAGGTGATTTCAAATTGCTTGACCATGAAGAAATCAGATGGATATTTAAGCATGAGCTTGACCAATTTGATTTTGCACCTGCTGATACGGCTTTTGCCGAGCAATTAATGAATGGGGCAATCGAAATTCAAAAGCTAATTTAGTGTGACGTAGATTGGACCGGGAATAGGCTTAAACCCTAATCAGTGATTAAAGAAGTATAAAATACAGGTAAGCACTCACAGGTTCAAAGGTTCACGATTCAGGATTAATGGCCTAAAGATGCTCCATCTCCTGGACTTGCGTTGGTGATAGTGAGGAGTCAGAATAAATAGATTGGGATTGTTTCCTGAATTCTCCATGAAAATTGATGATAATCTTTATAATCCTGAATTGAAAGGGGTTTAAACAACATCATATTGTCATACATTTTACCTAAATGGTATATCGGATGATAATCTTTTTTTCTCATCAATTTTCACCCCAATGGGCGAGCCGGAGGCTTTCATCTGCTGCGTTATTAAGGACTCGCAATAGCAGAACTATGGCTTCGCCCTTAAGTGCCTTGCATATGAAAGCCTCCGATTCGTGAAAGATCCAGGTTTTTATTATATATCAATTTATATAAAAAATTGGTTGACTGCCAGTCCGCTTTGTCCTACTATAAAGTAAGGAAACAATTTACAGTAAGGAGAAGAATGGCTATGGTATTGTCTACAATAACAAGTAAGGGCCAGATAACGATTCCGAAAGTAGTTCGGGATTCACTGCGGTTGCATGCAGGAGACAAGGTTGAATTTTTCATCACCGAGGGTAAAGAGGCGCTTCTTAGGCCTGTTACCAAGAAGGTTGATGATGTCTTCGGTAAATTACATAAACCGGGAAGAAAGCCCATTTCCATTAAGGAGATGGACACCGTAATAAGACAAAAAATGAAGAAAAGTTTCAAATGAAGGCCCTGGATACTGACGTGCTGGTTCGTTTCCTTGTAAGAGATGACGAACGACAAGCCGCGACCATCTACGGGATATTCAAACTTGCCGAGCTAAACAAGAAAGTATTTTTTGTGCCTCTGCTTATTGTTTTTGAAACTGTCTGGGTGCTGGAGTCTGTTTATGAGATTCCGAGAAAAGAGGTGCTTGATTCCATTAATGATCTTCTTTTAATGCCAATTTTAAACTTCGAGGCGCAGACAGCAATTCATAGCTTTATTTCTTCGGCACGCGAAACCAGAACAGACCTTTCAGATCTTTTGATCGCGCATTCTGCGAAATTATTGGGTTGTGAATGTGTGCTTACATTTGACAAGCAGGCATCAAAATTTAGGCTTTTCGAGTTAGTCAAAGAAAAATAATACCTGAATCTTGCATAAAAATTGATGAGAATCTTTAAAATCCTTAATTGATATTGATTTTCAATTTTGACATGGTGCAATCTCCAATTTCGCTGATTTTAATTGGCCCTCAAGCCGGCCTGAATAAAGGAGAGACAAAAAATGCCTGTAAAAACGCTTGAAAAACGCTTTGGAACCATAGCCATAAAAAAAGGATTCGTTGAACCCGAACATGTATTTGAGGCAATGGAGATTCAGATCCTCGAAAATTTGGAAAGTTCTGAACATCGTCTCATCGGCCAAATCTTATGGGAAAAAGGGTATATAACAACCAAACAGATTGATGAAGTGGTTAAATCTATGGGTATTTAAAAATTAAGGGACTGACGAAACATCCTATATTCCTACTAACAACGCACACGCCTCAACATGAAATTCAATACACGATTTTCAAACAAGACTCGCTGGAAGGTTTTGAATTAGTATAACCCTAAATGAGCGAAAGTCGAGGATGCCCCAGATTTGAGGCATCAAGGGCGAAGCCGTAGTCATCTACTGCGAGCCCTTGATAACGAAGAATATGGGGTATTATCGGCTTTCCCACGGGGTAAAGAAAATGGGATTTTTTAATAAATTTACATCTCAATTATAGATGAGTTATGAAAATGCATCTTAATCCACTAAAATGCATAATAAATCAAACACATAAAATATTTTTCCCGTTTTGTTTACGATCATTTAGGGTATAACTGTCACTAACAAATCAATTGAGTTATTATGCATGATTCTTTTATAGCAGCCCTTTCCAGCCCGGAGCAGCCTGTCCCGGGAGGTGGTGCGGCTGCCGCTTATGCAGGATCTGTTGGCCTTGCGCTTCTTGAGAAAATTGTTCGATTAGAGATGCGGCGTTATCCAATCGTTTCTGAACCTTCACTTTGGGGAGACTTGCTTGATCAAGTGTCAACTTTATCCAAGATTCTCTACCAGCTTCGTGATGAGGACGGAAAGAGCTATATGTTTCTTGCGGAAACAAAAGCCTCAGGAAAAAAGGAAGAGGAGGTTGCGGCAGCCCTTGTGCAAACCATTGAATGTCCCATGAAGATCCTGGAGCAGACCCATAAAGCGCTAAGCTGTGTCTCTGTGGCTGCAGAACATTGCAAAAGGCATCTTCTTTCAGATCTGGAGGTGGTTTGTGAACTTCTTGGAGCCGCAGGACAAGGTGCTTATCACATCTGTATAGCAAATTTACGCCTCATGACCGACCCGATCTCGAAGGCCGACTATCAGAGCAGGCTTACCAAGCTTTATGCTCGTAGTTGCGAGCTACTAAAGCTGGCGCAAGCCTCGATTCTGCGAAGCGGTCACAAACTTTGAATAAAAAGTGTAGGAACCGGGGGTTATGTTAGGGTATAATTTTATTATATGTGATGTTTTATAAAATATTTAGACATATTTGATGATTGACAAAACCAAGATAATTGAAACTGTTTGCGAAAGGTTAGAAAAGCTCCCTTCGGGACACTATCTGGACCTCAAGACTTATAAGCGTAACAGGACCATCATCATTGTTAAAATAGATGAAAAGAAACTTTTGGTTATTGAAAACGGTTATTTTAAGGATAGGTTTTTAATAAAATCTGACAAGCTGAAGAAGCTGCTCAAAACCCTTTTAAGGATTGAGTTCCCAAGAAGTAAAAAAATCAGGCTTTATGTTATGGGAAAATTCGTGAATGAAGAAGCTTTGAAGACAAAGCGAAAAATCCTTTAGCCCGAATATTTCATGAAAATTTTCGAGAGGCCTTTTTATAAGTAATAAAATTATTGTGTTATTTACAATTTTGCTTCTCGTTGTCAGGTGACGGTTTGCACCTAAAGTTTTTTTGTTTAATTTCTCAAAAATTTTCACCCTTCGGGCGAGTCCGAGACGCCCATTTGCTTCGTTATCAAGGGCTTGCAGTAGTCTACTACGGCTGCGCCCTTGAATGCCTTGCAAATGAACGCCTCGCACACGTGAAATATCCGGGTTAGAAGGTAAACAACACAGCAAAAAAGGTGTTTTCATTGGATGCCACCAACGGTTAGATCTTATGATAGTTGCTCCAATCAACGTAAAGCCTTTGTCTAAGCCGTTTAATATTACCCATCATGAAGATTAAATCAATATTCACAAGGGGCACAATCTTCCCATGAAAAGGTCGATCTCCCAGAGTATAATTTTATTCCTCCTGGCCTTTTTATGTATTGCCGGATTCCTGCTTGTAAAGCATATCCTACAGCTTCCATTCGGTCAAACCAATGATGTTCTTCATAAAAAGGGATCCGCCTTTACTCTTGATTTTTTAATTCCAAGTGCGACCTACATTGACGATAAAATGACGATCGGTGAAATCATAAAGATCCGCACCAAAAAGGAAACCTCTTTCTATGAAACTTTACTCAAATCCATAGCAGATTTGATTCCTGTCCGATACCGCCTTGTAGCAAATTTCACCGTATTTCTCTTTTGGACCTTTCTCTTCATGACCTTCTTCAGAGTTTTTACCTTTATGGGATACGGGAGGGCGCTTCGTGGAAGCCTCCTTCTCGGGGGCCTGGTCTATTTTTTTATGCCTGATTTTTCACCTGGAAAGATTGACGACACTGCTTTTGTCGGCATTCCTATGTCGATTATCGTTCTCCGGGCATATAATTCTCTGAGGAAAAAAAAAAGAGATAGATCTGTTCAGCTTTAAGATCTCATGATTCTAAAATCGAAAAGGGAGCAGAAGTGTAAGATATGCCCGATCTCATAGATAATCCGGAAGAATACTTCAGACAGTTTCTACCAAAAAGAGATCAACTATTGATAGAACTGGAGGAAGAAGCCCGGCGAGAAGAAATTCCGATTGTCGGACCAATTGTCGGTGAACTGCTTTATATTCTGGCAAGGGTAATTCAGGCCAGGCGAATACTGGAACTCGGCACTGCTACCGGCTACTCAACGATTTTTCTTGCCAGGGCTTTTGCGTCCACCCGGGGAAGACTGGTGACGATCGATAAAGATCCGGATATGGCAGCCAGAGCCAAAATTAATTTCCACAGAGCCGGACTGGATCAACAGATTGATATCGTTGTCGGCGATTCTCAGGAGAAACTATCCGAAATGGATAAGTCTTTTGACTTGGTTTTCCTGGATATTGATAAAGAGTGCTATGCTTCAGTTCTGCCACACTGTCGCCGACTGCTGAAAAAGGGCGGGTTACTGATCGCAGATAACGTGGGGTTCAAAAATGCGGATCCTTTTAACCGTTTGATTTCCAAATCTTCGGAATGGAGGTCGGTTAACCTTTTCGCATATCTTCCACTCCACTCACCGGAAAAAGACGGGCTGTGTTTGGCATTGCGACTCTAAAATATCTGCATACTGTTTTCAACATATCCAAAATCCTGCGGCGGTATTTTTTCTATGACCACAAGCTGCTTTCTGAATTAAGCCGCTGCGGCTGGAAAGCCTTGAAAGAGGGGCCGCCGGATGTAAATTCGCCTTTATCGTCAGTACTTCCTATCGGGTATTAAATCACGTATATTTGGATTTCGTTGTATTGAAGGGGAAATTCGTGTATTAAGTGATTTGACTAAAGGTTCACGAAAAAATAAGTTCACATTAATAACTAATTCAGCAGTCGGGGTGTTTTTCTTATAAAGCTTTGAAAATAGCGTAATGAATTATCAGCAGCGAAATCATACACTGTATGAGTTTGTATGATGGAGTCGCTGATTATTCATGGAGCTATTGAATCGAAAAAACTCCCCGACCCATCAACTAATTCTGGGATGTAAAAATGACTTACAACTTCAAGACTCAGTACGCAAAACAACTCTACAACCATGTTTCTAATGTCGTGCCGATCGTATTAATCCAGGATGATGGAATGCCCGAACGCGCACGAATGGAATTCGATGACAGGTCACAGAACGTTGAAATCAGGTACAAGAGCACTGCTGACGAAATCGTGGATATCGCACACGAATTGCTCCATGTCCGAATGCAGTTTCATGACCGCTTTCCGCTTCTCTCATGGCCCGCTAATCACCCGAACCTCAACCCGGGAATAGAGGACCTCGTTAAGCAAATCAGAGATGCTGTTGATAACACATACATACTTCACAACCTGTTCGCTGACACTGGAATGCTTCCGATCAGCGATGTGTTCTATGATGAAATACGTAAGGATATTAAGCGAGGGACCATTCACATCGTGCAGGGCCTTCCCGCCGAGTCCCGTCCCCTGGTTACAGCATGGCGTTTGAGGCTGGCCGATCTGTCATGCTCACAATTCAGTGAGAAACTGAGCCACGATCAGAATCGGCTTTCAGCCTATTTTATTTCGCATTTCCAGAGCAAGGATCCTGTTGTACAGGATCTGTTCATCCACCTCAGACAGAACGTGGTCGGCTCACGCCTCTCGAATGAGCACGAATTAGTAGACGCGTTGATCGGCTTGCGCGACAAGCTTGGCCTCCCATCGTGGTTGCATCTTGCAACTCGACAAAAGATCAATAAGAGATGGGTGTTGAAGCATTAGAATTGTTTGCAAATCAATCCGATCACGGACTGGAAAGCAAAAGAAAGGAGAGTATATAATGCTTTTGGGATTTAATGGAAGTCCAAAACCTGATAGTAATCTACGAAGAATAATTGATATGATGTTAAAAGAATCCGGAAAGAATTATCGGATATATGATCTGGCACAAATGAATATCAAGCCTTGTGTGGGATGTGTCAAGTGTGCCAAGAACAATCGGTGTGTCGTGGAAGACGATATGTTTCCGTTATATGATGAAATCGTGGAATCAGATGCCATTGTTGTTGGAGCGGTAGTATATTTTAGAAAAGCAAATGGGTTTACCCATAATTTTCTTGAACGCCTTTTCCCTTTGCGCCATCGAAACCCTCAGACCATGGGAAAGCCGGCGGTCTCGGTAGCTGTAGGAGGTAACGAGGCAGAAATTGTGTCCGATGAAATCAGCTATCATCTGAATAGTTATTTTAATTTTGAAATAGTGGATAAACTCTTCTACAATACGATGACCCCTCCGTGTTTTATATGTGGATTTGGAACAACCTGTCAATATGGTGGTCCGGCACGTTGGATGTCTCCCGAGAAATTTAACAATTTTAATAAGGTTACACCGGAGATGTTTCAAAAATTTGAGACAGATAATAAGATGGTAAAGAGGGTAAAGGAAATAGGAAGACGATTAGGAAGTATATAACTTTTATTGATTCGTGGCATATCCGCAAAGTATTCCTCAAAAAGATTCATTTGTACTTCTGCCATCCGGGCATGCTGTGTGTAGATGACAAGGTCTATATCTAAGACGCGACACCCGCCACGTCGGGCTAACCATAAGCATCGATGCTGATGTTCATTTCTTCCTCTTGTTTTTCATCCTCGATTAACATATCGATTTTGCTGCCGATAATCCCTCCGAATATTCCGCCGCCGAGAATGCGTGCCGGGGCCTTAATCTCATCCCCGGTAACGGCCCGGTAGATGTTGCCGATGATGGGAATGTGGTGAAGGGGTTTAATAATGTCGAGAAAATCCCGGAAGGAAAAAGGATCAAATCATAGGATAGATGCATGTTAGAAATATCTGCTTTAATGAGGCAAATCTCACGGATTTACGGTTTAAAGGTACTTAACCAGGCATTGTAATAGAACATTTTGATTTCGCTCGGTTTCTTGAATTATATGCGTACAATATATAGTAATTCTTTTTAATAAGCTACAATATATTCTAATTTAAATAAATTATGTATAAATTATATATAATTTTACTTGACATGATAAAATTACAAAATTATTTATAATTATAAATCAATCGAGGATTCACTACCCGGTTTGTTTTTAATTTATGAATAGTAATATTGACGGGTTACAGTTTGGCATTTTATTCCTGATTTGCTTTTCGCACCATAATAACAGGAGACCTTTGAAAAATGTTCAATTTTGTTCAAGACCAAGGAAGGTGAAAATTTTAACCACAGGAATACATTGAGTATTTTGAGGATTAACTCGCCAAAGTTCGGTGGCGGGTTAAAATTTGAGCCTGTTGACAAATCCCGCTCAGCGGGGACGCCGGTATTGGGCAAAAGGGGGCGTTTTGCAAAGGTCTCAACAGGAGATGCAGAATATGAGACTAGCTCTAGTCTGGTTAAGCCTTTTATTGCTTTCTTGGGGGCTCTTAATTTCTGTCGTCTATGGAGGCTATGAAATAGCACAGATATGTTTAAAGCTGTTTAAATAATTTAACTTCAACGCCTCTAAATGACGTTTAAGTAAGGCATAAACGCGAGACCTATGCAAAACGCTCCCTTTTGCCCAATTCCAAAAAAAGCTTGACAACTGTCTGACGGTAAGTTAGCAAATTATTAAGACCGACCGGTTTGTCTCTCTTTTCGCAAAGGTTAATTCCATGAGTTTACGAGACAAAATTATTAACGAGTCCTTAAAACTGTTTTCCCTGAAAGGGTTTTTAAGCACCTCCCTTCAGGACATTCTAAAGGCTGCCAATACGTCCAAGGGCGGGTTCTATAACCACTTCAAAAGTAAGGAGGCCCTTTTCTTTCATGTGATGGATGAGGCCCGGAGAATCTGGCGCGACCGGAACCTGGCCGGGCTGGATCAAATCCAAGACCCGGTGGACAAAATCGAGCAGCTCCTTGAAAACTTTTGCGAGCGGTATCTGAAAGATTCGGAAAACTTTCCGGGAGGTTGTGTTTTTATCACCCTCATGGTTGAGCTCGTCGATCAGCGTCCCCATCTGGCCAATGAAATCAACAAAGGCTGGGTTGGCTTCAAACGGTTCATACAACGACATTTGGAAGCAGGAAAAGCCACCGGTAAACTGCGCAGCGATGTCAATACCGAAGCCGTCACAGAAATGCTGTTTGCCGGAATACTGGGGGCTTCCGTAAATTATGGTGTTGAAAAATCGGACGCCGTCCTGGGAAAAACCGTCCACTCATTGATCGATTATCTTGAAAAACTAAAACCCTAACCCCGTTCTTGAGGACGGCCATTTATCGAAATCTTTTTGGCAAGATTAAGACCGACAGGTCGGTCCCCTCAACCTGCATATGCAGGAAGTACCCGAAAAAACGGCATCGGCAGCCAGAATTTCTGATCTTCAATGGCCGTTGCAATTATCATTTAAAGTTTAGGAATGTTGTTAATAAAACGAAAACCCCTAATTTTGTTAGCAAAGGAGGCAAAAAAATGATGGATTTTACTTTCACAGAAGAGCAGGATATGTTCAGGAAGGCCGCCCGCGAATTTGCAGAAACCAAGGTAGCCCCAAAGGTTGCCGAAATGGAAGCAACCGGTGAGGTCTGCGACGAGGTTGTAAAGGCCCTGGGCGAGGCCGAAATGATGGCCCTGACCATACCGGAAGAATACGGCGGGCTGGGTTTGGGATACATCGCCCGATTGATTTCTTTAGAAGAAATCAGCAAAGTTTCTGTAGGCACAGCCATGATGCTCCAGGTGTTTGCCCTGGGTATCGAGCCGATCATTAAATTCGGCACCGAGGAACAGAAAAAGAAATACCTTCCTGCCCTGGCCAAAGGTGAGCGACTGGCATCGACGGCTGTCACCGAGGCCACAGGTGGGTCAGATCCCACCGGTATTCGAACCTCATATCGGAAAAAAGGAAATGATTATATTCTCAATGGACGCAAATGCTTCATTACCAACTCTCATATTGCCGACACAATTACCACTCTGGCTAAGGACAACGAAAATCCCAAAGCGTTTTCAACCTTTATTCTTGAGAAAGGAATGGAAGGATTCAAGCCTACCCGTGAAGAGCATAAATTAGGTATGCGCGGTTGTAATACCGGAGAGTTGGCCATTGAAAACTGCCGTGTTCCCGGTGAAAACCTGCTGGGAGAGGAAGGAAAAGGCATGCGTGTTGCTTTGGGTGCCATTGGTGATGTGGGCAGAGGCGGCATGGTCGGTTGTGCCCTGGGACTTCAGGCCGCGTTCCTGGAAGCATCGGTAAAGTTTGCCAACGAGCGCATCTTGTACGGCAAACCTATCAGCAATTTGCAAACAATTCAGAACAAGCTGGCCGAAATGAAGATCGATCTGGAAGCCGGCCGCCTGTTGGGATACCGTGCCGCAGCCATTCAAGACAAAGGCGGGCGTTCAAGCAACGAATTTGCGGTGGCAAAGTATTTTACTACGGAAGCTGCGCAGAAAGCGGCAAAAATGGCCGTGGATATTCACGGGGGGTATGGCTGCATGGAAGAATATGCGGTCTGCCGCTATTTGCGTGACTCCTTCGTGCTCGGGCCTTCGGCCGGTACTTCTGATATCATGAAAGTCATCATTGCACGCTGGGTGCTTTCTTAGGACACTCCAAGCTTTAGGGAGGGAGTCGTCTTTTCCCCTCACTAAAACCCAAATCAGAGGAAGGGGTTGTCCAATGATAAACATCGTCGTATGTGTTAAAGCGGTTCCTGATCCACAGCAAGCCTGCAATATCAGAATCGATCCCGTTACCAAAACCCTCATGCGATGTGAGGTCCCGCTGGTTTTGAATCTCCTTGATAAAAACGCAATGGAGGCCGCCCTTGAGCTCAAAGAGCAGTTTGATGCGCATATAACAGCTCTCAGCATGGGACCTCCGGATGCGGAGGGAATCGTCAGGGAATGTTTGGCGTTAGGCGCCGACCAGGGAATTCTGCTTTCCGATCGGGCTTTTGCCGGTGCCGATGCCTATGCCACCGCCTATACGCTTGCTACAGCGATCGCAAAAATCGGACCGGTCGATGTGGTCTTTTGTGGAATGGCCAGCAGCGACGGAAGTACCGAATGGGTCGGCCCGGAAATCGCCACGTTTTTAGATCTACCCGTGGTGACCATGGTCGAAGAAATAGTGGAATGCCGGGGTCAGCAGTGGAAAGTCAAAGCCAGCCTGGCGCATGGATACCGCTTGATGCAGGTGCAGCTGCCGGCGGTATTCACGGTTACTCGCGAGCTGAATACACCGCGAGCCCTTGTTTTTTCAGGAATTATCAAAGCCCGTAAAAAGTCGATCGTCCGTTGGGGGATCGATGATCTTGGTGTGCCGGCGGAAGCGGTAGGCTTGAAAGGATCACCGACGATTGTTTCCAAACTGTCCACCACAGAAAGCAAGCGGGCAGTGGAAATTCTTACCGGTACGCGCGAGGAAAAGGCCGCGCAACTGCTCCAGAAGCTGTTGAATTCCGGGATAGTATAGAAGAAAGGATGGAATGATGAAAAACATATATGGTCCGGTCTGGGTTATCGCCGAGCAGCGGGACTGTCGCATACGAACCGTATCTTTGCAGCTTATGGGCCAGGCACAAAAACTGGCCGCCGGACTGAACACAACCGCGGAAGCCGTGCTTTTCGGGAACCTGATGCAACACCACGTCCGGCCGCTGTTTGCCGCCGGTGCCAATCGCGTGTTTCTGGGCAGCAACCCGCGGCTGGCGTTTTACGAGCCCGAAATCTATGTCCAGGCGATCGTCCGCCTTGCGCAGGAACATGAACCGGAAATCATTTTACTCGGTTCCACCGCCATGGGCCGAGAATTGGCACCGCTTGTGGCCGCCCGGCTGCAAACCGGCCTGACCGCACACTGCATCGACCTGGTATTCGATGAAAACAACATATTAGAACAGCACATTCCGGCCTATGGGGGGTTGCTTTCGATAATCTGCCCGCAAAAGCGTCCCCAAATGGCCACCATCGCCAAGGGGGTTTTTCCCATGCCCGAGCCGGACCCAGACCGATCCGGAGAGATCATCCCGGTCGCGGTGCCGGAGGATGTGTCCCCGCGCTTACAAACCCTGGAAGTTGTCCATCAAATACCGGATGAAATTCCTCTTGAATCCGCTGCCATCGTTGTCGCCGGTGGCGCCGGGGCGGGCGATCCTGACGGGTGGCGGCAAATCGCCGATCTGGCGGATGCGCTCAACGCAGCCTTGGGGTGCACACGGCCGGTGGTTGATGAAGGCTGGGCACCGCTGGAGTCGATGATCGGACAGAGCGGTAGGATGGTCAGCCCGGAGCTTTACATCGGGGTGGGGCTGTCAGGTGAGCAGCAGCACATGGTGGGCATCACTGGAGCAAAGGTGATGGTGGCAATTAACAATGACGCAAAGTCGCCGGTCTTTGATCAGGTCGATTATGGCGTGGTTGACGACTGCAGGGCGTTTGTACCGGTGCTGATTAAAAAGATCAAAGCATACCAAAAAAACCAAGTTACCTGCTGAGATATCACGTAATATTTTATGTATTGGCAAGAACCGCTATTGAAACACGATGTCCTGAACTTAGGGGCTTCGCCCCAATATTCCAGTATTCCATTCCGATGGCACAAACAGGTTACTATTTTGAGACTAACTATTGATTTCATATAGTTGTAGAATTTCCGAGACATTATAGACGGTTCAACAATGGATAAAGATAAAAAAGCGGTTTGGGGCTGGGCGATTTATGACTGGGCAAATTCTGCTTTTGCGACAGCCGTGATGGCCGGTTTTTTCCCCATATTCTTTAAAGAGTATTGGAGTTATGGCGCTGATGTCAACATGAGTACTGCCCGGCTCGGATTAGGCAACTCTATCGCCGGCATTATTGTTGCCTTAATGGCTCCTGTCCTGGGTGCAATTGCCGACAAAGGGTCTGTGAAAAAGAAATTTTTGATCTTTTTTGCATACCTGGGGGTACTGATGACTGCTGCTCTATTTCTGGTTCAAAAAGGAGATTGGGGCTGGGCCATTTTCGTATATGTCATCGGAATTATCGGATTTTCCGGTGCAAATATATTTTACGATTCTCTTTTGCCGAGCGTGGCGGATGAAGACAAAATAGACTATATATCCGGTTTAGGCTATGCTATGGGATACCTTGGCGGCGGACTACTTTTTCTTGTGACCGTATTCATGACATTACTGCCGGAAAAATTCGGATTATCTGATGCAGAAACCGCTGTCAGATATGCCTTTATTTTAGTGGCATCATGGTGGGGCCTGTTTACTATTTTTACTATTTTGTGGGTACAAGAAGAACAAACGGCCACCACTCCACCCCGAGGCGTTAGTTTCATCGCCGATGGTTTCCGGCAGTTAATCGGAACGTTTAAAAAAATTCGTCATCTGAGAACAGTCCTTCTTTTTTTAGTCGCCTATTGGTTCTACATTGACGGAGTGGATACTATCATTCGGATGGCAGTCGATTATGGCATGTCCATTGGATTTTCTTCAAATGATTTAATTGTGGCTCTTTTAATCACACAATTTGTGGGGTTTCCTTCTGCGCTGGTATTCGGAAAACTGGGTCAGCGGTGGAGCGTACGCAAATCTATATATATAGCCATCGGTATTTATATATTTATCACTATATGGGGGACGATGATGACAACCCAACAGGAGTTCTACATTCTTGCCATCATCGTTGGTTTGGTCCAGGGAGGTATTCAAGCCCTAAGTCGGTCTTATTATTCGCGGTTAATACCTAAAAACCAGGCTGCTGAATACTATGGTTTCTATAATATGGTGGGTAAATTTGCGACGATTCTGGGCCCGGTGTTAATGGGCATTGTTGGACTGATTGCACGTCGGACTTTGATGCCACCGTCCCCCACACCTGAGCAGATAGTTCATGTTGGGCAGTTAGCTTCTCGCTGGGGAATTACATCCATTTCACTCCTCTTTATAATCGGCGCTATCCTTTTCTTTTTTGTAGATGAAGAAAGGGGCAGGATCGAAGCGGCTTATTTATCAGAAATATAATCTACCATAACATCAGGAACAAGACCGTCTACCTTCAGTGTGTATGCAAAACGTTAAAATATTGCCGTTTGAAAGTCATGAGGGAAAACAATCTATTTAATGCACTTTTGAAATTTTTTTCTGAAAGCGATGCCTTTTTACTGGCAGAGCTTCTGAAGGATAACCTTTGTAAAGGAACGGGCTTCACCATGACCGAGTCTGTGCAGCGGCGGGCTCTTCTCAAAGCGATTTCCAAAGGTCAGACTAATGTTCTCCATAGCCGAAATCATTGAAATTGCCGTTCAGATAGAAAAAAACGGGGAAAGAGTCTATCGCGAAGCCATCGGCCAATCGAAAAATCCTGAACTGGACAATCTGCTACTTCGGATTGCAGAAGAAGAGCTGGAGCATACCGACTGGTTTCTGACCTTAAAAGATGAAATTGAAAAAAGTCAGGATCGCCCGCAGGTTGAGGAGATGGATGCGGCACTAATCGAGGATTTAATCGGAAAACAGGCGTTTTCACTTGCCGACGTTAATTTTTCCCGGGTTAAAAACAGCAAAGAGCTCATCGATATCTTTATAGAATTTGAAAATGACACGATTTTATTTTATGAAATGCTGAAAACCTTTCTCGTCGATGAAAAAACCATTGAACATCTGGAAAAAATAATTCGGGAAGAAGCGTCACACATCGAAAAATTAGAAGACCTTCGCAGCCAAAATTCAATCCAGTCCGAAAAAACAGTTTAAAAAGGCGATGCGGCATGGGTTTGTTCAAAACACCGGTAACCCGAAAAGACTGGAAATCATTTTTTAAATCCACGCCGTTTTGGGTTATCATCTTGATCATTGTTATGCTGAGCGCCAGGTTCATTATTCTTTTGCTTTTCAACTGATTAGAAGCTGTTTCAAAACCTCCCGTTCGTTGGTTTGAGCCTTTTGCAAAGCGCTAAGCTCGCTGCACTAAATTTGTAGAACTCAGGCTATCGCCCTCAAACAGCTATAAATTTTGCGTTCCGCTTGGCTAAGCGCTTTTCGGCAAAAGACTTAAAAATCACTCGCTGGAAGGTTTTGAAATGGCTTCTAGGATTTGCTTGACTTGACAATTAAAATCTACGATATTTGTAATACGATAGAATTGGGCAAGATAGATAGAATTTTGAAAAATGAAGGTAGATCCCAAGATGTTGTGTTCGCCTTCTTTGCTCAGCCACGGCGTTCTGGAAACACCGATGACAGCAGTGGACTGCCGGTGAGAATAACAGATATGAGCACTAAAAAAGTCCTTGTTATTGATGATCAGCGAAGCCAACTGAAATTAATGAGAAAAATGTTGGAGAAATTTGGTTATTTGTCTGTTACGGTCGACAGCGCAGAAGAGGCCGAATATATCTTAAGGTCTGGAGAAAACTTTTCGATAATCATTACGGATCTGAAAATGCCATGGTTAAATGGCTTAAATTTTTGCAAGAATGTGAAGATCTTTCATCCCAATTTAAAGATATATGCATTGTCCGGCTATCTTTATGATTATGATGTTAATGAATTACAGAATGCGGGCTTTGATGGGCTTTATCAGAAACCTATCAGCAAAGCGCAGTTAGTAGAAATTTTAAATGCTGATATCGAAAAAACCTGAGACAGTTCCTGTGGATATCATTGGACATGCCGAAACCCAATTTCCTATTCATCGGTGCACAGAAGTCTGCGACTACCAGCATCAGCGTGATGCTTTCAAACCACCCCGACGTTATCGTTGTCAAAGGGAAGGAACCGCATTTCTTTTCCGAAAACCGTCAATACGCCCGCGGTTGGGACTGGTATATGTCCCGTTTTTCACACTATAACGGCGAAAGGGCTATCGTGGATGCGTCCACGTCATACTCACGTGCAAGCGCCTTCCCGAATACAATATCGCGCATTATTAAGCATGCTCCGGACGCGAAAATCCTTTACTCAGTCCGTCATCCGCTTGACCGAATGGAATCGGCTTACATCGAGTGGATGACCACGCCAGGTTTTCCGTTTATTGAAAACTCCATAAATGATATGGTTCGCAGAGAGCCAAACATTATCGAGTCGAGCCGGTACTGGAAAAATATCAGCGTTTACAGAAAGTACTTTCCGGACCATCGCATTAAGATCATATGGTTCGATGAGTATGTTGCTGACCCGGATGCAGTGCTGACAAATATTTTCGAGTTTATGGGTGTAGATCCTTCGATTAAGATCCAGCACTCCCATTTGGCTATTGCGTCCAGCCAAAGTAGAGTCAAAAAGCTGCTAATGCCAAACCGAACCGCCCATATTGATACAACCTGGAACCGAACGGATAGACAATGGGCCATAGAACAGCTCGGCAGTGACACAAGACAATTCCTTGAATGGTGCGGAAAGCCGGCGGACTACTGGCGCCTCGACGCCAATGACAAGACCTCGCCTTCGAAAATATAAGTTTGTGTGATAAGTTCATTTAACCATCCATAGACCATTAAACTATCTGGTCTATTCTCAGACGCCTTTCAGATTTATATTTCCCTTGTATTGCCCCAAAAGTATGTAAAACGAGTTATATTGTGAAGTGAATTCCACAATAATTATGTCCACAGATTTTTTATCTCTAAGCTTTAATTTATTTATAACCAATTGTTTTAATAAGGTATTTATCTGAATAATTAGTTTGGCATAGTTTTTGGATAGAAAATACCCTTATCCAATTTTATTGCTACCTGATTTGACCGATTTTTTGCGAAGAGATGTGCTGAGATCTTGATGCATAAGGGTTCGCGAAAACCGCAGGCATACCCGTGGATATGTCGAGGATTTTCGCGTATCCTTGATGCGCAAGAGATCGGTGCAGATCGAGTAAAAAATCGGTCAATTCAGGTGCTATAAACCGGGCAAGAAACGTCAATTTTTAGGAGGTCTTTATCATGCCATTACCTATGGGGCATACCGCTATTGGATTAGCTACTTACGAACTAAGTACGAATAATAATTCTAAGAGAAATAGTTTAAAACTTATTATTTTTCTAACTATTCTTGCCAATATGCCAGATTTTGACGTTATTATTGGCCTTCTTATAAAATGGAATGGAAATGCCTTTCATCGTGGCCCGACTCATAGCTTATTATTTGCTTTGATTATGGGATTCCTTGCATCAAGAGCATGGAAGTTCTCATCTCAAATTCCAAGGATGAAGTTTGGTGTTTGTTTTTTGATAATCCTTTCCCATGTTTTAGCAGATTTTTTCTTTACCAGTTCACCGGTTTCCTTTTTTTGGCCTTTTGAGGTAAGTTGGAGTTCCGGACATAGTGGCTGGAGCGATGTTTTAAGTTCAGTTTTTTTTCAAGGATTTCAGGACACCGGGATCATAATAGGAAGTGCAATTTCAATAATACTTATCAGATTGATAAAAGAATATCGACAAACATTATTTGATTTTAAGATCAGGCAAAAGCCGTTAAATAAATGAGGGGTTGGGAGTTTTTTTGATTTAATAGCTCCATGAATAATCAGCGACTCCATCATACAAACTCATCCATAAGGGTTCGTAAAGAAAGAACAGAAAATATGGCTTTAAATAAATAGGGTATATGGATACACGCTTGACGCATTTTAATTACGAACACAAAATACCGCTGTTCTATCTTAACGATCCCTAATGTATTCAAACAGTGTATGATTTCGCTGCTGATCATTCATTACGCTATTTACAAAGCTTTATAAGAAAAACACCCCGACTACTGAAATAAATAATGAAGTTTGAAACGAAAAGAGATAGGGTCGAAAATTGTCCGTGTACCCAGGTGATTTAACAATGGTCAAAAAAAGGATTTAGTTGACTCGAGAATTATAATCTATGATATTTGTTATAAGATAGTGTCCATCCAGAAATGAGGATTTTTGTTCAAGATCAAGGCATGTGAAAAAAATAACCATCCCAGTACGATCTGCCGGACCTACGGGACAGGCAGGCATATGTTAAATATTCCGAGGATTTATTCGCCACCGAACTTTGGCGAATTAATTTTTTGAACATAACGCAGAGATTGGGCCCCGGTTAAATATTAAATACGGATTTAACTGGGCAAGCAAAAAGACCATTTAAGGATGGACACTAGATAGAATCTTGCATCCTGTCAAGCGATGCGTAACAATCAAAATCTCAATTTCGTTATTCGCAATTTTGGTATTTTCGATGGGGCGCCTCGCACTCGTGAAATATCCGGGTTAATATAGGAACAAATATGAAAAAGGCTCTGGTTGCAGTTGTTATTATTCTAGCAGAACTCTCTACTTTTGTTTATGCGGAGCAGCCGATAGATACATTACAGGAATTAATAGACCAAGGAACCAACATATTAAAAGATCCAATTTATAAAGATACCGGCCAAAAAGAAGTCCAACGTCAAAAGCTGTCGGAGATTGTAAACCAAAAAGTTGACTTTAAAGAGTTTTGCCGGCGTGCTCTGGCGAGCAATTGGTTAAAATTCAAGCCACAGCAACTAGATGAATTTACAGAGCTTTTTTCCAAGTTTGTAACGGTTTTTTACCTTACCATGCTGCAAGATAAATATAATAATGAGAAAGTAATTCTAATCGGTCAAAACTTGATCAGCTACTCAAAAGCTTTCGTTCGGGTGAAGGTGCTTTGGAAAAATCTAGAAGTTCCGGTAGAAATTAAAATGATAAGGCGGGGAGATTCCTGGAAAGCTTACGATATTATTATACTCGGAATCAGTGCGGTTAGGTTTTATGGAGCTCAATTTCAGGCGGTTTTACGTAAAGAAACCCCTGCTCAGATCATTGATCGATTAAAAATAAAGATTAGAAAAATCGAAGAGCTACTCTAAACGAGTTTTTCGAAAAGGTCCCGGATGAATTTAGTGATCTTTTGGAAACAATATTAGAAACAGCAAAAAATGGAATCGATCTGTTCAAGGATCGTATTACACTCATCTCCAATGTTGAGTAGTGTGTCATCACGGGTATTTTTATGGAGTAAACGGGAAGTTGCAGTTTGGCTTGATCAATTTTCTCCTTAAGCTTTTTCAGCCTGTCCTCGATAATTTACAGCAAATCCATTGCAACATTACTCTATTTTTAGCAACTACCTGATAAACCGTCACATCCATGGTCAAGCCGAGACAAATATATGATATCTGGTACTCTGCAATCATATAGAATTTGACCAAACAAACAACTATCTGATAATAATAGAGTTATAAAACCTTTTTTAAATAAACCCGTATTTAGAGTATCTTCAGAAATATTAATAAGCATGGAATTCCCAAATATGCGTATTTACCTTGTTCGACATGGTGAGACCGAATGGAATAGAGCCCGGATTTTTCAAGGCAGGAGCAATTTGCCACTGAACCAAGAAGGAAGAAAACAGGTCAAAGCCCTGGCATTGGCCCTAAAGAATAAACCCTTGAATGCTATATATACCAGCCCTCTTATTCGAGCCCTTGAAACTGCACGTCTGATAAAAGTCTTCCACCCCTTAATTCCAATATTTGAAGAAAAGGGTTTAATTGAGATGGACTTGGGTGAATTCGATGGAATGAAAGCCCGGGATTGGGCTGAACAATACCCAGATTTTCGGAAAGCTTGGAATGAAAATCCGGCCTCCGTTAAAATGCCGGGCGGCGAAAGTCTCAAGGAGGTTCAGGTTCGGGCAAAAGATACCCTGGAACGTATTACACGCATCTATCCTCCCGATACCACAATATTGATAAGCAGTCACAATTTTGTAAACCTCACAATATTGTGTGATCTATTAGAAATCCCACTCCATAGATTTCGAGAATTGCGTCAGGAGAATGCAGCGTTCAACGTTATCTGTAAAAAAGGGAATCGATTATATGCTGAATTGGTGAATGAACGATCCCATCTTAAAAAATGAAAAGAAAAAAATAATATGTTGAAATTCAAACAAGTTTCGATATATGTAACCGGTATAAATTGACTTCCTTCAGGGCTAAACCCATAAGTGATGAAGAAGATATCGGGGGAATAAAGATCTTCGGTAACAAAAAGAATCCCAAAAAGCGTTTGAGAATGGGGAAAAATTATGTTCACTGAAAGGCAGTTGGATAGATATGCCGATGTGCTCTTATGGGGGCTTAAAACATCCCGCAGCGGCCGATTCAAAAAAAATGACATTGTGCTTATACGGTATAACATACCTGCCAACCGTCTGGCCGAAATTGTCTACGCCAAGCTTTTGGACAGGGGAATGAATCCGGTCCTGCGAATGAATCTGACAGCAACCATGGAGCAAAACTTTTTCAAGCTTGCAAATAAAAAGCAGATTGTCTTCCAGCCACCCGGCGAGAAAGAACTTTTTAAAAAATTAAACGGCGGTATTTTTCTTCATGCACCGGAATCTATTACCCACTTGAGCGATGTAGATCCCAAAAAGATTGGAAAAGCTGCTATAGCCAGAAAATTCTTGCGCGATATTCTCGATGAGCGGGATCAATCAGGCGCTTTCGGCTGGACCCTGTGTGCCTACCCCACAAAAGAACAGGCCCGGCACGCCAGACTCTCCCTGCGGGCGTATGCTGACCAAATCGTAAAAGCATGTTTTCTAAATCGGACGTCACCGGTTTCACATTGGCAAAATGTTTTCAGAAACGCAACATCCATTAAAAAATGGCTCAACAGCATGAAAGTAAATTTCTATCATATTGAATCTGAAAATATTAATCTTAAAATAACACCCGGAGAAAAAAGAAAATGGATCGGCATTTCCGGCCATAACATTCCGAGCTTTGAACTATTTTTATCACCGGACTGGAGAGGAACCAGCGGAATATACTTTGCGGATCAGCCCTCATTTCGAAGCGGCAATTATGTAAAAGGCGTAAGACTTGAATTTAAAAAAGGCGCTGCAGTTAAAATCACTGCCCGAAAAGGAGAAAATTTTGTAGTCAAACAGCTCTCAATGGATAAGGGAGCCAACAAGCTGGGCGAATTTTCTCTTACAGACAAAAGATTTTCAAGGATCAACAAATTCATGGCAAACACGCTTTTTGATGAAAACTACGGTGGGAAGAACGGCAACTGCCACGTGGCGTTGGGTGCTTCCTATGCAGATACTTATGACGGCAATTCACAAGAATTAACCAAAGAAAAAAAGAAAGCCCTCGGTTTCAATGATTCCGCCCTGCACTGGGACCTTGTCAACACTGAAAAGAAAAGGGTTGTAGCTCATCTTGCATCCGGCAAGAAGGTTACAATCTATGAAAACGGCAAATTTACAATGTGAGTTTAAGTTTTTTACAGGAGAACTGAGGCAAGGAATAAAGTTCTGATTCCCCGGTGATTTGATATTCCGGTTCCCATAACGTTCTCATATCCGCCGGGATTACTCAAAGAGGCTGTCTATTGTGAAGAGTCCGTTCAATACCATAGAGTTTGCCAACATCCTCCACCACCTCAACTACCGGTGGAGTGCAGAGGCACTTGCCCTGTCCAAAGGAGACAAGGCCCCGTTTGAGCTCTATCAGATATACGAGCCGTTTAAAGATTTCATCAGTCTTGATACCCTGGCCCAAATCGATAGATTGAGGGATGAAGCTGTCAAAATCCGTCTGAAGCACTCCTTGATCGATCATTACCTTCGCCTGCGACTCCTCCCCCATGAAACCGAAATGCAGGCCTGGATGAGGGGAGCGGCGGCAGCTGTAAATGGCGAAAAAGTCTATTTTAAAGAAATTATTCCCTGGTGTCAAAAGTCCAGCACCCATAAAAAGAGACAAATTCTTCATAAAGAGACCCGGCCCCTCTGTAAGTTTTTAAAGCCCTTTGTCCTAAATTACTGGAACATGTTGCTGGAGATCCTCGAAAAGGACCTGGGGTTCGATAGCTACATCCAATACTGCCGTCATAAAAAAGGGATCGACTACCCATATTATTACCGATACTTTAAGAAGGTCCTTCGGGAAACCGATAAGATTTATTTCTCCGCAATGAAACGATGGAGTCGGGAACGTTACGGGTTGTCCATGAACGAGCTAACCCGGTTTGACGCCATCAACCTCCTGGGTCTTGGAGAGTTCGACTGTTTTTTCCCGGATATACCGATGGAAAAACTTATCCGTTTTTTTTACTACTGGAATATCGATCTCGATAAAACGCCGGGTCTGAACCTTGAATTGGGGAGAGAGTCCGGGAAAAGCGCCCAGGCCGCATGTTTCATTCTTCAAGTACCGGAAGAGGTTTACATTCTCATGAGACCCGAGGGAGGGTGGATTGATCTCGAAACACTCTGGCATGAATTGGGACATGGATTATCCGCCGTCTTTACATCCTCCGATCTCACCATTGTTGATCGAGACATGGCAACCAACTACAGCCTCTCTGAATCTTTTGCCTTTCTTCTCCAAAACCTGACCTTTTCCCGTTCCTTTCTTAACGAATACCTAGGCCTTCAGCCCGAGACTTCTAACAACTTAGTTTATCATAAGATGCTTAAAGATCTTTCTGTGTTCAGACGGTATGCGGCCAAATTATTATCAGAGTTTGAGATGTTCTCAAAGGGAGACCTCTCCGGCGGAGATCGATATTCAAGGCTGATGACCCGATATACCGGTTTTTACCACCAAGCCGAAACACATCTTTTTGACCTGGTACCGGAATTCTATTGCCTGGACTATCTTCTGGGTTGGATGGGTGAATCGATCTTGGAAGACTATCTGCGAACAAATCTTGGAAATCGGTGGATGTTCGAATCCGAGACCGGCAATATTTTGAAAAATTGGTGGGCGCAGGGGAACCGGTATGATATTTTTCAGTTTTTCGATCAAAACGATCTCGGACACCTGAACGCGGACAGACTGCTCATGCGCTGGAAAGAGAATTTAATTTAAGGAGATTTAAATAAAGTTTGAAAAAATTTCCGATGGACGATTTAAAACAATCTTTCCTCCGGAGTTAGACATATTAGTGTGGGCGCCAAACGGTGACAGTGCAAGCCAAATTTCCAAACGAACCGAGGAGATTTTTCACGCTGCGTCGGAAGACAATTTACATTTGGCAACCTTCAACTATCCTTCTTCCTTATTAAAAAATAAATGGACTGATGTAATTTTTGATCAACAGGACGTTACTTGCTTACGATCATGCTTGATGAAACCTGAACACTATGATTGGGCTGAAAGAATTTGGAATATACTCAACAACGTTGCGAATATCTATATCCGTCAAGGCTAATATTTTGGCGGCCTAGTCACAAATAATCCGAAAATTCTCTATCCCAAATATTTCATGAAAATTTTCAAGGGACTTTTTTATAAGTAATGAAAACTGTTTGTTATTTACATTTTTGTTTTAATTGTTAGGTGAAAGTATGTACCGATAATTTTTTTGTTTAATTTCTCAAAAATTTTCACCCTTCGGGCGAGTGCGAGGCACCCATTTGCCGCGTTATCAAAGGCTTGCAGTAGTACACTACGGCTGCGCCCTTGAATGCCTTGCAAATGAACGCCTCGCACTCGTGAAATATCCGGGCTATGGGCACGGATCTTTACTTAACAGGGTTTCTCCAGACCCTGTAACATGCTTATTGACTTAGCATATTTGTTGAAATATTAGAGTTAATGATTAATTTTCAAAGATGTTACCGATAACGACCTAATTTGGCAATTCGCTATAGCGTTCCATAGGAACATTCATTAAGGGAAAATCTAATGATGACGGAATCTAACAATCTGATATCCCACCTCAAGCACAAGTACCCCATGTTGCAGTACTTCACCGAGCACCCCTTTGGTGTGGAGATTGAATTTTTTGGGCTAAATTACGTTATCGCCCCAATTGACGGTAAAATCGTTAAGCCATACTGTATCTCATCCCGCTCCAGAAACGGCCGGCACATCCTAGATCTCTGTAAGAACTACAAGATACCTATCGGCGCCGACAGTGACTCATGGCATTTTGAACAAGATTCTTCCGTCAGAGGCAAAGGTCATACGCAATACGGCGCCGAACTGACAAGCCCGATTCTAAGCGGCATAGAAGGCTTGGTGCAAGCCTACCGGGCCTTTCAGTTTCTATGTGATATCGAAGGGATCGATATCGATAACACCTGCGGATTTCATGTTCATCACGGTGTTGACCCTGAGGAATACGGCTGCAATCAGCTTCGGCAACTTGTTCGTATCGTGCACCAATACGAAGATCAATTTTATCTGCTCATCCCGGGAGATCGGCAAAATGTCGAAACCTGCCGGCCGCTGGAAATCGATGTGGAAGCTTTTCTGGATCTCTGTGAATCTGAATTAGAAACAGACAGCTGCCGGATCAAACAACTCTGGTACTCACCTAAGAATCGATACGATATAGAATCGGCCAGGAACCCGCGTTATGATAAAACCCGCTACCACGGCCTGAATCTTCATTCATACTGGTATCGCGCCACCATCGAATTTCGCTACCACTCGGCCGTGCTGTATAATATCGATGAAGCCATGCAGTGGATCATCTTTACCCAGTTTCTCATTGACTTGAGCCGGGGACATGTTCCCGAAGTCCACTTACACTCTGAAGCAAATAAATGGTTACAGATGATCTATAAAATTTACGAAGGGTTGGGTTATCAGGACCGTCTGAAGAAGATGGGAAACTAATCGGCAAGATTATGCTCCTTATTAATGAGAATCATTTAAGGCGATCTTTTTTTTAATCGCCTTTTTTATTATTAATTCATAATACAAAGGTTCTTTTTTTTATTTGAATTCATCCCGAGCTGCAGCCAGCGGAGAATTCAAATTGAGACCTTTGAAAAATGTTCATTTTTGTTCAAGTTCAAGGAAGGCGAAAATTTTAACCACAGACATACATTGAGTATTTCGAGGATTAAAATTTGAGACTGACGTAGAAATTGGGCAAAAAGGGGCGTTTTGCAAAGGTCTCAAATTTAAACGCCGAACACCTGGAGAGTGTTCCGATGAAATCCTTTAGAATACTGATGTTGGCCGCACTACTGATGCTGTCCGCATGTGCACACCATCAAAGAATTCCTCCTGAAACCATAAGTACCGTCTATTCGACTTATGCCGACCAAGACGCGCCCGTGTATCATTATGCGCCCCTTTTCTTAGCGCATAACTACCAGGCTTCTTACAATCGTATCGGTCAGCCTTCGGCCAGGTATGACGATCGGGGAAACGAACAGATCTATATAGACAGCCAAAACCCAATTATCTTCTTTCTGAAGAAAAACTTTACCACCCCAAAAGGCCGTTATACCAATCTGATTTACCGGGTACACTTTCCAAAGGTGCCTTTTAGTCTGATCCCTTTTTACCTGACCGCCGGGAAGAATGTAGGCCTGATGGTTGTGATCACTCTCGATTCACAACAGCGGCCGGTTTTGGTTACTACGGTGCATACCTGCGGCTGCTATCTGGTCATTGTCCCGACGTCTTTTTTGCCCCGCGACGCCCTGCCGGTGAAATGGCGGGAAAAGCCCATCCGTGCATATGGTGAAAAATTGTCTTGGCTTCTGGATTATTCAAAAATCCAGGATCCAAAATTGTTGATCCATTTAAGGCCTGGCGTTCACAGAGTCATGGATCTTGAAATCATCGGCAAACAGGAATTACAGGATTCCCGGCGTTTCAATGTCGTATATGCAGACCTCAAACCTGCACGGGAACTGGAAAAAATTCCCCTGGACAGCGGTCACACCAGCTTTTACCACCAGAAGGGTCTCCTAAAGGGTTATGTCAAGGGATCAGTTAAACCTTTAGAATCGATTTTCTTGAGTCTGCTCAGCCTGGATTTTTTTGTGGGAACTGACAAAGTGTATGCCGATCACAAGGAATCCGGCAATCCATTTTACACCAGCCTAAAACCTTGGAACCGTAAGGCTTCAGATATTTGGAATTTCGCCGCATTTCTCGAATTCTGGGGTTGGCAACTTTAACGGATTCCGTCATGGAACCCCTTGTGGTATCCACTCTTACCCTTGACAAGGATCCGGCCCGCATAATCCTGAAAGCTGCAGCAGGTTTTTGCTTATCAACGGCTCTCCTTTGTGTTATAAGTAGACAGAATTCGGCCGAACCCTTCTGTTGTCAGGCCTGTATCCGTCTGATCGGAACAACCATCAGGATACCCGTTATGTCCATTTGGATTGTCTCTCTGATATTGGTCGTCACCCTCTACCTGTTGATCACCGAAAGAATACCGGTCGACGTGACGGCCATCGGTATTATCGTGGTGCTAATGGCCACCCGAATCCTACCGCCTCTGCAGGCAGTTCTCGGTTTTGCCAATCCTGCTGTGATTACCGTCGCGGCCATGCTGATGGTCAGTCAAGGTATGATTCGTACCGGGGCCGTCGGGTTTATCGGGCAAAAAGTAATCCAATATTCGAAGGGCAACCCGAGACTTTCCCTGATCTTCACCCTTCTCATCGTCGCCGCGGCCTCGGCGTTCATCAACAATACCCCCGTGGTGGTCCTTTTTATCCCGATCATTCTCAATCTCAGCTGTGAATACAATCTGAGTCCTTCCAAATTTCTCATCCCCGTCTCCTACGCCTCCATTCTGGCAGGTACCTGCACTTTGATCGGTACGTCCACTAACATCATCGTAAGCGACCTGAGTGTGATGCAGGGATACAGTGGTATTGGCATTTTCGAACTGTCGCCTCTCGGTATCCCGATTGCCGTGATCGGTCTTGTCTTTCTGTATTTTTGTGCGCCCATATTGATGCCCGGTCATACGACACCGACCTGTGAAATGGAAGACCGCGAGGACAAACGCTATCTGGCGGAACTGTTCGTTCCGCCAAACAGTCCCCTGGTCGGTCAAGACTCCGGCCCATTTTTTGCGAAACGATATCCGACTCTGGTCCTTTTTGAAATCGTGCGCGGTCTTCGTATCATTCCTCTTTCAGATGATTCTCTGCCGATCGCGTCACACGACCTTATGCTCGTCAAGGGATCGGCCAGTGACCTGATCGCCATTCTGAACGACACTGTGGCCAACCTACCCCATGCCGACGAGGACCTCAACTTTTCCGCAGCGGATCAGAACACCTTGATTGTAGAACTGATTATCCCTCCCCAGTCTTCCCTTATCGGCGAAAGACTCCTCGATACCCATCTTCAGGGAGACCCCAACGCCCATATCATCGCCATCAAGCGGAGAAGACTACATTACTCGGCCCAAAAAATACGCTCGGTCAGACTCATGGTCGGCGATATCATCCTGGTGCGCTGCTCGATCAACAAGCTGCAACAAATCCGCACGGGAGCCGATTTCATCATTATTGAAGATGTCCATCACGAAATCATTCACAAACGCAAGGCTCGCTGGGCAATTCTGATCTTTACCGGCCTGATTGCCGCAGCCACCAGTGGACTGGCGGACATCATGGTATGTGCTTTGACAGGTGTCTTTCTCATGGTCCTGACGGGATGTCTCAATTTGAGGGATGCCTACCGCGCTATTCGCGGAGATGTGCTGCTGTTGATTGTCGGCACCATTGCTCTAGGTGCCGCCATGGAAAAAACGGGCGCCTCCCAACTCTATGCCGGATGGTTTCTAAGTCCGTTCAAAAACACCTCCCCCGGTGTGGTATTGGCCGGCATCATATTGCTGACCAGTATCAGCACCCAAATCCTCAGTAATAACGCCACGGCAGTCCTGATTCTGCCCATCTCCATCGCCACGGCACTCGCATTAAACGTAAATCCCAAACCATTCATCGTTGCCGTATGTTTCGGTGCCAGCGCCTGTTTTGCTTCCCCGATCGGCTACCAGACCAACCTGCTGGTCTACGGTCCGGGCAATTATCGCTTCAGTGATTATCTCAAGCTGGGCATCCCCCTCAATATACTTGTCATCGTCATGGGATCGCTGCTGATTCCGGTCTTCTGGCCGCTTTGATCCCGTCATTTTTTGTCGCCCATCGTCGATGATGTATCTCTGAAGGAGGATAAGGTTAAAGATTTTTTTGATGGTGATTCAAGAAATCTAAGAAGGGTTGAAATTTTTGGAGCAAAATGTTAACAATTTGCTTAAGGGTTTTGCCTTTGACCGGCAGGTTAGAGATGGGGTCTTATTTGGTGAAACATGAATAACCAAGTTCTTCGATTCGCTCTTTTTCATTATTCTGAACTAACGTTTTCGAAAGTAAAGCTAATTCCGGCAGGGACGTACGGGTAATGTTTTAATGACACTATTCGCCTATATGCTTCTTTTTTACAAAAACCGGGAGTAAAAAATGCAGGACGAAATAAAGACCGCACAAAAACTGGTCAACATAATTATTGATTTCTTTGTCAATTACAGTTTCCAGGTAATCGGTGCTATTCTTATTCTTGTCATTGGGATTCTGGTTGCAAGGTCGGTGGCTTCCTTCTTTTTGAAGCTCTTTGAGAGGAAAAACTTAGATGTTACCCTGTCAAAATTTACCGCCGCTGCGGTCAAGGGCATTATCATTGGCTTTGCAATCATTATCGCCCTTGGCAAATTTGGTATCACCATAGCCCCCTTTATCGCTGCACTCGCCGCGATGGCTTTTGGAGCCAGCTTTGCGATCCAAGGCCCGTTGGCAAATTATGGCGCGGGTCTTGTGATTATCCTCACACGACCGTTCGTTGTCGGCAACACAATTACCGTTTCCGGGGTCAGCGGCATCGTGGATGAAGTCAATCTCGGCGCTACGATTCTAAAAGATGAAGACGGAGTGAAAATAACTATTCCCAACAAGCATATCGTGGGTGAAATTCTACATAACTCGGAAGAAAAAAGGATCGTGGAGGAAATTGTTGGGATCAGTTATGATAGCGATCCGGAGAAAGCCATCCAGATAATTAAAGAGGCCCTGAACGAGTTTCAGGAGATTTCCAAGGAGCCTCCTCCTCGAGTCGGAATTCAGAAATTCGGTGATTCATCAATCGACATTGGTTTGCGCTATTGGATACCCACCCAAAAATATTTTAAGATACTTTACCAAGTAAACCTGGCGGTCTACAAACAGTTGAAAGCAAGGGATATAGAAATTCCGTTTCCACAAAGAGACGTTCATATTGTTTCGCGATCCCAGGATGGACCGTCAACGACTTCACAAATTTGATAGGTTCACATACAATTTTTAAGTAGTGTCCATCCATAAATGAGAATTTTTGTTCAAGATCAAGGCATGTGAAAAAATTAACCACAGGCATATGTTTAATATTCCGAGGATTATTTTTTGAACATAACGCAGAGATTGGGCAAAAAGACCATTTATGGATGGACACTAAGTAGCCTTTTCCATCCGTGATACTGCACATTCGTGCAGAGCTCAAATTAGCCAAGCACGCGTTTCACGAACGTCACGGAACACATTTGTTTTTTTTTGATGGTTACTGTCTGTTGACAGAATTCAACGATGTATTATTTTTAGATAAAGAATAATCCTGAAAACAATTAAATGTTACTCGGCTTCAACACCATATTTTTAAATCATGTAATGACGTTGTCTTTACGAAGGTTAAATTTTAAAAAATGAATCTTGATGTGGCATTTATGAAGCTTCTCGAATGTACGTGCATCTTATTCGTCGGTCATATGCATAAATTTGAAAAAATATAATGTGCACCGAGACTAATAACGGCATTTAGGGAAGCTAACATATAACATGCTCGGTCGTCTAAAAATAGGACTATCGGGCGAATATGGGCAGAGCTCGGAAAGCTCTGCCTTTTTTATTGTTTGGTTTCCCTATTTTTCAGAAATTCAAAGTCAACGTGTTATAAAAAAAAGAAAAAATTTCTTTAATCCCCGGATTAAGCAAGACGCTTTAAAAAATCATATTTGTTGATATCATTGACCCTATCAGACTTACTTTTTAATGGAATTTTATCATATTGTGTGATTTACATGTTTTCTAAATATTTTAATAATAACAATGCAAGGTTTTCTCAACCATGAATAGTTCAATTCAATTAATAAAATTTACAAATTTGGCATTGGCTTTCATTCCTGTTTTGGTAGTTGTAGGAATTTTCTATAAATGGGCTTTGAACTTTCGCAACGCCTTATATGCCATTTCCAGAATGGTGGTTCAACTTTTGCTTATTGGCTATTTTTTAATTTACATATTTGAATCTAATAGTCCTTGGATTGTCATCCTGATCTTGGCTGTTATGGTTTTCGCCTCAAGCTGGATTTCCCTGCATGCCATTAAGGCCAAACGGAAAGTGTTTTATAAAAGAGCCCTGTTTTCCATAACAGTAGGAGGGGGTACAACTTTATTACTAATCACTCAAGGGGTCCTCGATCTTCAACCATGGTATTGGCCTCGTTATATGATCCCACTTGCAGGGATGATTTTTGCAAATGCTATGAATAGCGTGAGTCTTGCAGCAGAAAGATTAGAGGCAGAACTTGCAAGAAATGTTCATTATGAGGAGGCGCGCAGTATTGCGCTTAGGGCTTCTCTCATACCTATTACCAATTCCTTATTCGCAGTAGGGCTTGTTTCTCTCCCGGGTATGATGACGGGACAAATTTTATCAGGAATTTCTCCACTTATAGCTGTCAGGTATCAGATTATGGTCATGTGCATGATATTTGGTTCAGCGGGTATTTCCTCGGCTTGTTTTCTTTTACTAGCCGATCTCCGAAAGCAAAAGTTTGTAATAAATGTGAGGAAGTTATTCGGCTCAACAAAACGTTGAACATGAAACGGGTTAAAGGCAATAAAAATCAAAATTTTCCTGACTCGAGTTTTTGGCAAATAAATTCCACTTGTTTCTTCAAAGGGCCATTTTCCTTTAATTCCCGTTCAATGGCGCCGACGGAATGAAGGGCTGTGGCATGATATCTGTTGAAGCTTCTCCCAATTGCCTGGAGGGAAGCATCCGTATATCCTCGCGACAGGTAAATCGCAATCTGCCTCGGTCGAACAATAGATTTTTTGCGGGAACTTGAAACAATATCAGTAATGGAAATGTTGTAATCTTTACAAATCATCTTTTTAATAACATCTATTGTAATATTTTTCCGTTGGCGTATGATATTCCTGGTGACACTTTCTGCAAGCTTAAAGTCAATGGGTTCCCCCAAAAGAAGTGATTTGGCAGTAACTCCGATAAGGCCGCTTTCAAGCTGTCTCACATCCTCTGTAAGTTCACTGGCTAAGTAGTGGATGATGGTTTCTGGAATTTTACATCCGTTAAGCTTTGACTTTTTTTTCAGTATTCTGACCCTTGTCTTGAAATCCGGTGGATCAATGTTTGAAATGAGACCGCATGAGAGACGTGATCTCAATTTATCATCGAGTTTCGGGATGTCTGCCGGAAGATAACAACTGGAAAAGATTATTTTCTTATCAGCTTCAAACAGCGTATCAAGGGTTAATGCAAGCTCGACCTGGGTGCGCTCCTTGCCCCGAAGATAATGAACATCTTCAAGCAGCAATACATCACATTGATTTCTGTATTTTTCCTTGAACGCATTGATGGAATTGTGCTGATAAGCACGGACCATTTCATTGCTAAAACCCTCTGCAGTAGTATAATAAACACGGTCTGACGGATTTTCGGACAAAATGAAGTGTCCTACAGCCTGGGTAAGATGGCTTTTCCCCATCCCTGTCTTTGACAATAAAAACAAAGCACCCTGGGAAGAATTCTTTGTTGAAGCCATTGATAGGGACGCTGAATAGGCAAAGTCATTATTCTTACCGACTACAAAATGATCAAAGGTGAAATCCTTTTTCAAAAGACATCCGTTGTGCGAACGCGCAGTTACATTGGGAAGCGACAGTTGAAGATTATCATCCGCTTTCGATTTTGGAAGGGCGACTGTTGCGGAAATCTCGATGGAAAGCCGGCATGATCTTCCCAAAACTCTTTTTATTTCAGACTCTATTATGGCGCCATAATTCTCAAGAACCCGCTTCCTGGAAAAAAAGTTAGGAGAAAAAAGAACCATACCGTTTTCCTCACACCTTGCTATCCGCAGTGGCTCAATCCACATCCTGAAACTGTGATCAGGAATGCGCGACTTGATCAAAGCTTTTGCCTCGTTCCAAACTCTCTTCATAACGGTCTATGTTCTTTATTTAAAAAAAACAGATTAATCTGCTTTTGTTAGGGGAAAAAACAGGGAAAAAATAATTAAATCAAACGGTTTAGGAGTATTAATACAGGTTATTAGAAAAATCGACTGAATGCCGGAATCAGTTGCGGCTTATTTAACTGATCAGATCTTTAATGTCAAACCTGATAAATCCGGTTTTTAGTTTTTTTGTTAACAGGGTATCCACGGCTTATATTTTATTGTTATCATTCATTTAATTTATTCTAAAAAGGCAACTGCTTTTAAATACAACCTTTTTTGAACGCTATGTTTCTACAGATATTTCAATCATATCCATCTTTATGTTTAAGTTATCAACAAATACATTTTCTTCCATATACTCCATTTTTCATTAATTATTTGCCATTTTCAAAAAGTTTTCATTTTTGGATTGTTGTCTTGTTCGGATTAGCGGTCAAGTCAAGGCCTCCCTGTGAAAATTAAGGCACCTGGCTGTTTTGGAAATTTCCCATACTAACAAGTTAGTTCGCTTCGCTCATCCCGCTATATAGCAGGAGAATGATGGAACAATGGAATACTGGCCCCGGTGAAATAGAAAAAAGTTTCACTGGGTAAAAATATTGGGTCTTTTTTGCATCGCATTGAAAAAAAATATGATTTATGAGATAAACCCATTATGGATCGAAAAAACATCAATAGAGGTTTCAAAAAACTCAGGGTCTGGCAAGATGCCATTTCCCTTTACATTTTGGCCTATAAAATATTTTCTAAATTTTCATTCGAACTCAAGAAAATGGAATACAAACGTAAGGATAACGCTTAAACAGATAATATCAGGTGGCCAAACAGGTGCCGATCAAGGCGCTTTGGATGCTGCAATAAAATTGGGGTTTCCTCATGGAGGGTGGATACCGGAAGGTCGTCAGACTGAGGACGGCATATTGCCAGACAGGTTTTACCTACATGAGATGTTTACCAAAAGTTATCCGAACACTCTCATGGGGACTTCCGGGACATCCCTAGTAATATGCGAAGGGAAGTATTCGCTGATTCCGGTATGTATTCCTACCAAAGGCGGGAAATGTCAGGGTAATATATAGGGATAAATTGAAAAATAGGATTCGATCCTGATTGAAATGTCGTTAATCGAACTTTTTAACATATTAGATCTAAACAAAAATGGAGAACTTTCCAGATCGGAACTCCATGAATCCGCCCAACGTATGGGATGGCACTGGAATGAAGCCCCTGTTTTCGCAGTTCTTGACCTCCTTACCGTACTTAAACCTGTCTCCAAGGATGACTTCATCGCTTATATGACTCAAATTATTGAAGACCCCCATGGCCCGTATGGCAAAGTGCTTCTAAATTCACAACATTTTTTATCCTCAACCGCTTCAAAAAGAACTATAATTTCAAAAGAAAAAATAGCAGATGTTCATAAAATCAATAAAAAACGGCATGGGTTAGAATCAAATCACAAAACATGGGATGATATGATTTCACTTCTAAAACATATAGGCAATCTTGACATTGCGAATACCTACCAGAATTTTTTGAAAAATATGAGGATTAATACACTTAGAATTCCCAAGGATAATGCCGCACTGCTGATCATTGATCCTCAACGATCCTTTACAAAGGGGGTTTGGATGCAATCAATAGGTTCTAAAGCCGAACTTGAGGTTAAACCGATTCAATTGGCATTCGAGAAATGTGCTCAATTTTTAAATCAAAACCACAAGTTCATTGAAACGATGTTTACCAGATGCCCGTTTCCACCGTGTAGCTATGATTGGGACGATGCATTCACCGGTATAATCGATACCCAACAGCTTTACTTTATTAAGCCGGGGAACAGTGTATTATTTCCAACCACAAACGGTTTCCGCGAGTGGGTTGAACGCGTTATCGATGATGGAAGGAAAATATTAGTGATAGCAGGATGTACGTTAAATAGCTGTGTCCGGAAATCTTCGATTGAAACACGAAAATATTTCAAAAACCGTAAACTTCAAATTATCGTGGATTTAAGTTTGTCCGGAACGCGTACAAGCAGATTCATTCCATCTTCATTGTATGGCGGGTTATCCGCGGTTGAATCTGCTATTCGTGAAATGACAGGTGCTGGGGTGCGGGTGACGCAATGTGTAGAGTGGATATAAGGGTGTTTAACCGAAAAAAGTGATGTCTATGTTTTAGATTACATTATGGAGCAAATTTTTCTCTACCAACAGTGGCTGAGTCAAAGGCTGCATGAATATGTTAACTTGTCCCGACCTCCGAAACTGCGAGGTCGGAAAATCGTCATGTCCCCAAGCCAGTATGGCGCTGCCTTGATGCAGGCCTACTTTGGCAGGGCCTCCCTGAACTGGATCGCTGAACATGTGGGAATATCTGTGCAGCTCTTGCGGCAGTGGCGCCAGGAACCGCAATTTCTTCTAACCATGGATTGGAGTAAATCCATATTCTCTAACGCTTTTCGGGAAAACCTGATACTGAAAGATTATTCTATGGCTCAGTACTATTCCATCGCCGCGGAAATCTCGCTGCTGGAAGAGTCGTTGCGCCTAACCGTTCGGATGCCTCTTAACCAGCACTTCGTAAAATTAGGCCGGAGTCTTATGAGTCTTCATCAAAATGACCTTGAACTAAATAACTATGATCTCCGCCTGTTCCGTCGCCTCTTTCTTTTCTTTCTGGCTCTGGATAATCACTGGCCCGGTTCAGCTTGTCATTGTGTCAGTGAGGACTTTCTCACCTTAGCGAGAGATGTGGTTTGGCCGCTTCTTAACCAAAAACAGTGGGTAGGACAAGAACTCAAATCCATACAGCAAGCCGCTCCCATCTCTCGGATTCTCATTAAACTTGATAGTAAATTGAGAGAGACCCTTCAGCCGTTTATTTCATGCCGAACAAAATGAAATTATTCGAACAGAATAAAAATTACCAGAAATGACTCTATCATGAGATGCGCAAAAAACGGTAAAACAACATTTTTTCTTTTATAGGCCCAGTATGTGACAATAACTGAAAAAATGAGCATTCCGATCGCTTCCAAGAAAGCTTTTTGAAAATGAAAGACAAATTCAATCAGACAAACACCAAACCATCCCTTTTTAGGAAACGCTTTTTCAAAACATGTCAGAAGCACGTAACGGTGTAAAAATTCCCAACCGGTCAGCCATGAAATGTTCCATGTCATTTTATATAAGGTCCAACTTAATTTCGATGATAGGGAATTAAATTCTATGGAAGGATACAAGTTTCTCAAACTGGGATAGAATTTGATTGAAAGAACGGCGATTATACCGAGAATTAACAATAAAATGAAAAGGTAAAGGTCGTTTTTCTTCAGTCTTGAGACACCAAAATATTTCCAGTCAATTGATTTAAATGTGAAAACAAACGGTATTGCGAACCATAATATAAAAGTCGATACTTCAAAACCGTTCTTTAATTGCCAATGAAAAATGCCCCAATCAATTCCCCATTTTAAATGGGTTGTTGATATACTGTCGAGAGTCAATGCAAAAGTCGCGTAAAACAGGGCGTAAAGCGCCTTTTTTTTATTATTGTTTATATTGAGCTTTGAAATTATTTTACCCATACTGCTTTTATAGTATTTTGGATGTTACAATTATTTTTTTTAACAAGAAGCATTGTATATTAAAATAAAACAAACTAAAACCTAAAATAAAAGCGATTTTATACCTGAATATTGCACGAGTCGGAGGCTTTCATATGCAAGGCACTTAAGGGCGAAGCCATAGTCTGGCTATTGCGAGTCCTTAATAACGCAGCAGATGAAAGCCTCCGGCTCGCCCTTTGGGGTGAAAATTGATGAGAAAAAAAGAACATCATCCGATTTACCATTTGGGTAAAATGTATGATGCTATGATGCTGTTTAAACCCGTTTCAATTAAGGATTATAAAGATTCTCATCAATTTTCATGCAAAATTCAGATTTTACTCTTGATCTACCCTTTAACGGTTAACCCGAATATTTCATGAAAATTTTTGAGAGGCTTTTTTACGTGATCAGGGCAACCACCCTATGAAATAGTGTCCATGAATATCATATTCGCAATTATTGTTCTGAGTGCTTTCTTATTTGCCGGCTGGCATCAAATTTTCTTTATTCCTGTGAAAGGTGGCCCTTCACCCATGGAGGTACTCTCCAAGGCGATGATCGAATCGGCCACCGGGGCCGTGGAACTGGCCATTGGCCTGGTGGGCGTGATGGCCCTTTTCCTGGGGCTGATGAAAGTGGCCGAAGCCGGCGGCTTGCTCACCATTTTAGCACGGTTGATTCGTCCTCTGATGGTAAAGCTGTTTCCTGATGTTCCGGCTGATCATCCGGCTATGGGCGCCATGATCCTGAATCTTGCGGCCAACATGCTGGGGCTGGGCAATGCCGCCACACCGTTCGGTATCCGGGCCATGCAGGAGCTTGACAAGCTTAACCCTCAACACGGTACGGCCACCAATGCAATGGCCCTGTTTCTGGCCATCAACACCTCCAGTGTGACTCTCCTGCCCACCGGTGTCATCGCCCTGCGCGCAGCGGCCGGTTCGTCAGATCCGGCCGCAATTTTGCCCACGACCTTGTTTGCCACGATCGGCTCGACCACTGTTTCCGTAATTGCAGCCAAACTGTATCAAAGATTGTCGCCGCTCACGGTTGATGACGGCGCTGTTTTACAGCAGGCGCCTTTAAATGACGGGGAGAAAACACCGCTAAAAGACGCTGCACAAGGATATCCTTTTTGGGTCAGCCTTGCAGCCCTGACAGCCCTGGTCGCGTTGATACCCGTTGCCGTGTTTTACGGGAGGTCCGTATCACCGTGGATCATACCGTCCCTTATGGTCGGATTTTTGGGTTTCGGCCTGGTGCGCCACGTACGCGTCTATGAAGTGTTTGTTGAAGGTGCCAAGGACGGGTTCCGGGTGGCCATTCGCATCATCCCGTACCTGGTGGCTATACTGGTGGCTGTAGATATGCTGCGGGCAAGCGGTTTTATGGGTGCCGTCGTGGGTGCGCTGGGCGGCATTACCGGAAGTTTCGGCCTGCCGGCCGAGGCCCTTCCCATGGCGTTGATGAGGCCGCTTTCCGGATCCGGGGCATACGGCATCTTAGCTTCCATCATCAACGATCCGGCCATCGGACCCGATAGTTACACCGGCTATCTGGTATCCACTCTGCAGGGGTCCACCGAAACGACCTTTTATGTGTTGGCTGTTTATTTTGGTGCCGTACAGGTACGTCGTATCCGGCATTCACTTGCAGCAGCGTTGACGGCCGATGCGTCCGGTGTGATTTTTGCGGTCCTGGCCTGTTCGCTTTTTCTCGGATAGAAACAACCCTGCTATAGGGTTATACGTTACTTTCCTCCAGTAACCGTTGAATATTCAATCCGCAAATGATTTCCTTTTGTTCCTGAGGGATCTGAAGATGCATAATTTTTTGCAGCTCTCTCTTTGGATCTCCAAAGGGAAAGTCAGAACCAAAAATTATTCGGTCAATACCATACTCATCGATATAATCCGTTATTTCACTAACAGAAGCCAGCGCCGTATCCGCATATACATTGGGCCGTGCCCACAACCCGTGCCTTTTTATGGCTCCGTACCCTCCGTTTAACATGCCCATGTGAGGAATAATTACCGTAACGTCTTTGGCGATCTGTTCTATAAACCGAATGGTGTTACCAAACTCTTCCTCCAACACCACCGGCATACTCCTGCTTCTGATCTCATCAACGGCCTGTCGGCATCGCGGACTGTCATAATGATAAACCGGTTCATCTGAATGCCGGTGCCATTTTATCCCTTTGTGTTGTGAAGTGAGCTGGTCAACAGCAAAATCATTCCAGATGAAAAAATAAGGAATAACCGTTAAATCGGTTGTCCCGATATTAAGGAGGTATTCATTGGCGGCTTTCCGCCTGTTTTTCCATTGGGTGGAGTCGGCAAAATTTGGATTATACCGGTCATATATTTCCATAACCGGCGGAAACATCACGGCCTCCTTGATTCCGCTGCCGCTGATAACTGAAAAATAGTCATCATAGGATTGCGGCGGAAACTTGTCCTGAATTCCGCAATGTACATGGGCGTCAATGATCATGGGTATGGATCCCTCAAGCCTTTTGCAAAGGATTTATTTTGATTCCATTTATTAAAATGACAACATGATCCTGTCTATCGGCTGTCAGCGCAATGTTCGCTTCACTCTTTCCGACCAGTTCGGGGTATGTGATCCTTAAATTGCTAAAGTTAGAATTCTCAAGCACCGTTTTTAAAACATCTATTATCTTTTCAAGTTGTTCCTGGTTGCTACCCGGTTTAAAATATTCTGACAGGCCCCGGTTATAAAGCCGTTTTAGCTCGGTTTCAACGCAGTGCTTCCTCAGGTTAAGTTCAACCCTAATTGATCGTAAACAAAATGGGAAAAATATTTTATGTTTTGATTTATTATGCATTTTAGTGAATTCAGATGCATTTTCATAACTCTTCTATAAATGAGATATAAATTTATAAAAAAAATCCCATTTTGTTTACCTTTCAGGAAAGCCGATGACACCCCATCTTCTTCGTTATCAAGGGCTCGCAGTAGACGACTACGGCTTCGCCCTTGATGCCTCAAATCTGGGGCATCCTCGACTTTCGCTCATTTAGGGTTCAAGTTTCATGGCTTATATTTAAACTTATCAAATTCCGGAGTCAAATTAAAAAAGCGTAATGGGTGTTACCTATCGAATTTCAAATACATATTCACCAATTCATCCCGATTCTGTGGCGTCACTGTAACCAGCAAAACGTCCGACCGTTCTTTTATTTTTTGTATAAACCGATCCCCTTTCATGGCAATAGATCCGATCACAGGGTGATTTGAATCAAGAACCCCTTCAAGTGTTTTCTTGAAAAGCTTGGAAAAGCATTCCATCTTACCGATTTCATCAATCACTACCATTTCGTCTAATGTTGCGGGCATCATGGAAGGAACAGCAATTCTATCGATATCCGACAGATTTACGCCGTATTTCCCCACCCGCCACCGGCTCTTAATTCGCTCATGTGCCAGGACGCCTTTTTTTCGATCCAATGTGTTGATGGAAAATCCTACCCGCTTGCCCTTCTCCAGAATTTCTCGCGTAAAAAACCCTGTTGCACGTATATCGATTTTTTGAACTATTTTATGGATTAGGGTTGATTTTCCGCATCTTGGAGGGCCCGTGAACAGAATGTTTTTTGTTTTCATCTTGAATCTTTAAATCCCTGGAATTCTCGACTTTTGCAACGTTAGGGTGTATAATATTATTTAAAATCTGAATCTTGCATATTAATTAACGAGGAAAAACAAAGACCGGGATATGAAAAAATTAGAAAAACAATTTTACATGATATCCTCTGAGTCATCAGCAAAAAGAATCGAACAATTGGTCTCGATGAAAAAGAAGTCTTTGGCTATAGTGCTTGGCGGATATTTGTTCAACCTGGTATTTTTCCTTATTTTAAATCATATATACTTCGAAAAAACTATTGATTTTATTTTTCTTTTGAAATTTGCTGCAAATTTATTTGGTATAACTTTAATATATTTACTGATCATTTTTCTAATTTTATCCATTGTAAAAATATATAGAGAGCATTGGCCATCCTTTGTAACTCCGGCAATTATAATAACGTTATTGACCTTCTTAACAATTTCACTTGAACATTATAAAATATATTATGAGAATAAGAAAATGAAAACTGAAGTATCTTCCTTAAAAAACCAGGCATTTTCTTTGCTTCAGGAAGACATGGCCGATCATATGAAGGCATTGGATCTTTTGAACAGAGCAATAGAACTAAACCCAAACGATGCTATAAATTATAACAACCGTGGGGTCGCCTTGTATAAGTTAGGACGGTATCAGCAAGCCATAAAGGATTTTAACCGGGCCATCCATCTTGACCCGAATGATTTATATGCTTACAACAACCGAGGAAATGCCTACTATGAGCTAGGAAAGAAAAACCGTGCGTACGATGATTGGCGAAAGGCTTGTTATTTAGGAAATTGTGATGGATTAAATTGGGCTAAGAAAAAAGGGTTTTGTAAGTAGTGTCCATCCATAATTGATGTTGTTTTTTTGACTTTTTACGAAATCATAACCACCGGGAGGCCCTATATGATCAATTAGGGGGAGATCTTAATGGAACCCATCTATATTGCGGCCTTAATCAGCTTCATCGTTGGCCTTTTGGGCTATATTATCATTCGCTTTTGGATATTACCGATCGGCATGTATTTAAGAATTAAAGGCCGGCTCGCATCCGATATCGAGGCGTTCTTGGATATGTTGCAAGCCGAACGGCCTCAGAATAATGAAAGCTCGCAGATACAAGATCAAGGGGTGTCCATGCGCCGTCACTGTTCAGACCTGATTTCCATCTACCAAAACGAGCTGCCCTATTGGTACCGGCTCTACCTTGAAAGTAAAAAAGAGCGGCCCTTAGATGCCTCCAAGTTTTCAATGCGCCTTGCCAATACATGCAAACAGGAGCATGCGTTGCGACAAGTAAATGAAATTAAACGGCTTTTACACATCAAGCGCTCCGTCTTAAGGAGATAAAATAGCAGGGGCCGCAACCAAAATTTTTCCTTGCCAAAAATTTTTGTAAATTTTAAATTTTTATTCTTATATTTCAGGAAATAAGTTGAGAAATTGACCTAATATTGCAATATTTAGTCAGTTTGTTGACCATATTCCCGGAATCAAAGTCATTGTCACAGGTCCTTCTTCTTTTGATCTGGCCCAAGACTTCGGCGAGCCGCTAACCGGTAGAAAATATGTCCTTAAACTTTTTCCATTGGCTCAAATGGAAATTTCAAAGATTGAAAAGCGGCACGAGACAACTTCCGGTTTGGAATCACGTCTAATTTACGGCTCCTATCCCGAAGTCGTGCTTATGCGAGATAACAGGCGCCGTGAAGACTATTTGCGTGAACTCATTCAATCCTATCTGTTCAAAGATATTCTGGCGCTGGAAGGTATTCGATATGCCAACAAACTGGTGCGTTTGTTGCAACTGCTGGCGTTCCAAATTGGTAAAGAGGTGTCTTTAACCGAACTGGGAAAACAGCTTTCAATGAGCAAAAATACCGTTGAACGCTATTTGGACTTACTGGAAAAAGTGTTTGTTATCTATCGGCTGTCCGGTTTCAGCAGAAATTTGCGTAAAGAAATCACAAAAAGTCAGCGCTATTATTTTTATGATACCGGGGTTCGTAACACATTGATCGGCAATTTTAATCCTCTGGCTGTACGCAACGACAGGAGAGAAATTTGGGAAAACTATATCACCACCGAACGGATGAAAAGACAGGAGTATTTGCGCCTTGCAACCCATTCGTATTTCTGGAGAACATACGATAAAAAAGAAATCGATTTGGTTGAAGAGAGAGAAGGACAACTGTTTGGTTATGAAATAAAATGGAAGAATAAACCTGTTAAAGTACCCGGCGTCTGGGCTTCGGCTTATCCGGACGCAACTTTTGAGGTTATCCACCGAGAAAATTATCTTAAATTCATTCAGTAAATTGGAGACGAAATCTAAAATCATTAAAATTGATAGTGTTGGTCAGATTTTGTTTGAGCGCAGTAACCGGGCAAGGCATATCAGTATTTCTGTGAAACCATTCAAAGGCGTACGAGTTGCCGTTCCTTATGGAGTATCATTTGATAAAGCCAAGCAGTTTGCTCAGTCCAAAAGGAACTGGATAAAAAAACACCTGTATAAAATGAGGCAGGTAGAAAAGGAACATAAAGCCTTTTCAAAGAAATCGACCGAAATCAACAGAGCCGAAGCCAGAAAGAAACTTGTTAACCGCCTCAATGAATTGTCCGAGCAATACGGTTTTAGCTATAACAAGGTATTCGTGAGAAACCAAAAGACCAGATGGGGGAGTTGTTCTTCCAAAAATAATATTAGCCTTAACATGAAGCTGGTCAGATTGCCGAACGAAATGATTGATTATGTCATTTTACACGAACTCGTTCATACCCGGATAAAAAATCACACTAATGCGTTTTGGGCGGAATTAAATAAGTTTGTGAGAGATGCCAAAGAAATGAGTAAGAAAATTAATGAATATAAAGTGTTTCTGATGTAATTTTATTTTGCACAATTCCAGTTACACAGCCTTCTTACAGTCATTTTAACTTTTTCCTTACTCACGGAAATCATAAAAATATCGCTTACGAAGATTTCTGCGGAAGCTATTTTTACAGCGATTTCAGAACCCGCCGTCTTTTTTGTATTCTTCAAAATGGGGGAAATTGGTTCCGGGAAACTTTATCGTTCAAACCTGATTTAATCATCTAATTACCGTTCAGGATTTAACGAAATATCGGATTGATATCCAATAAATACAGAGAGATGCTATTAATTGCAGGTATCACCGACTATGACCTAACAAAAGTCTGTATCGCAATATGGAATAAGCAGAGGGAGATCTTACAAAAAGTGGAGGCGAACCTATTATCACCTGCGAACTGTTTTTGCAACAGTTTAAGCTTGAAATATATCACGTTTATTTTCTCGGTGATCTACAATGTAGAGTACTTTGGAGATTTCAGATACGTTTTTCTTGAGCGTTTCGAGTATGCTGCGGTCCAGATCATAAAAACGGGTATAAACGTTCCGAAACCCATCGGGGACCTTCTCGTAGGATGTCAGTACGCTCACCATGCGTCCGCCGAGGTCTCGAACCGCGCGCGTTATCCCCTTCAAGGAACCCGGTCGATCCTCTATCTGAATGGCCATCTGAATCCCTCTTTTACCGATGCCGGCCAGAGATATTAGGACGTTGCAAATATCCGATTGGGTAATGACACCCACAACGTCACCCTCCGGGCCTGTGACCGGCACCCCGGAAATTTTGTTTTTCAAAAGCACTTCGGCGGCTTCCTCCACGGTAAAATCCCATGGAACGGTGATGGGTTTCGGGGTCATAATGTCCTGAACTTTAATCTTACCGATCAGGCACAGCATTTCTTGAATCTCCAATGATATGGCATCGGAGGCCGAGGCCCGTTTTAGATCCCTGTCAGTGATAATGCCCACGAGTTTTTTGTTCTTCATCACCGGAACCATGCGAATATTATGTTCTTTTAAAAGTCCGATGGCATGCTGCATGGTTTCGTCTGCATCTACCGTAATTACTTCTTTGCTCATCCATTTGCGGACCAACATGTTTAACACTTCCTCCATAAGATTGATTGTACGAAAATATAAAACGTACTTTTTGACGTTTCTTGCTGATAGTCTGCAAAGACCTTTCTCAACGTCGAAAACCATCCATTCCCACTAAAATTTTGTGAAGACTTTTTAATAACATCCTAAGATTATTAATTTATGAGCAAAATTTATACCAATCGGGGAAAAATAATTAGGTTGCTATAACCTTTTATTATAATTGTGATTGTTGATGCGATACTGTGATTTGAGAAAAGAATAAAGGGATGAATATGTCAGTATTTTTTACAAATAGTAAAAATCCCTGAAAGTTCCGAGCAATCTCTCATTTGAATAACAAATAACTATTATCAATAAAAATATCGAATTTGTTCAATATAGCACTCATCATACTGTTTTTTTGTTTTCATGAAATTTTAATGTGATAGTGTGATGTCCATTTGATATCAAACAAATTTAGATAGTTGCACTCAATTGCAGATACAAAAAGGTAGGATAAAATAAATACATATCCTCCTTGAAGAGCATTGCGAGTGTGACGTATCTGAAGATTAATGAGATTCATTTTCATCATATTCTTTATCTGGTGAAATTTCCGAACTATCAATACCATCCTTATCTTCAGTGCCATTTCTTTTTTCCTTTTTTCCCTGAACAACTCCAATAAAGTATGTAACGAATCCAAATAATACAACTATTATAGGATAGATCCAGCTAGAATGTTCCTTTAAAAATAGTACGGTTTTGTCAAAAAGCTCTACGTTTACCTTAATTTTTTCTTTGTATGTCTCTAAAGCTATTGATGTTGGAAGATTATTTATTTGACCTAAAGCACAAAGTGTAAAGACAAGCTCATGCTCACCGGCGCTCTTCGGTTTGATTAACCAAATCCACTTAGTATCTGAATAAGAATGAACGGTCTGGATATTAGGATTTTCTGCCGAAATTATGAAATCAAGGGAATGAAGTGTTGCTCTCATTCTATCTGATATCTTTATTTTGCCACCTTTGACTGTATGTTCTTTTGGCAAATTTTTTTTAAGCTCATCTAATTTCTTTTTCAAACTTACAGTTAAAAAGACTCTCTCTTTATCATTAAGATTCATTTCTTTCGGAGCGCTTACTACTGCGTGCCCAATTTTTAGTTTGTTAAATATATCATCACCAGCTGGAGGTGGTATTATTTGTGGAACGCCTTCCGATAGTATGGCTTTAAGAACATAAGGATTTGAAAGTTTTGGCCCCTCGACTATTACTTCTATATATTTGTTTGGTTCACCTTCTATACTTATTTTGTGATTCGGACTGATTTGGCTTAATAAATCTTTAGGCAAATCAGACATTTTTGGGATACGTTTACCACCATATTCGTCAATATAACCTGCGATTGCCGCCATAGTAATATTAGCATCATTAATTGCAGCATTTTGTCGGCCCCGTTGCCTGTAGGCTAAAAAGTTTGGGATAGCGATCGCAAATAATATACCAATTATTGAGACAACAATCCCTAGTTCGATCAAAGTAAATCCATATATTGAATTACGCTGGCTGGATCTCATTTTGACTCTCTACTTTTTAAAACTTCATAAGCCAGTTAAAATTAAATATATCTTGCCGTATATGAAAATTTACGTGATGTCAATATGTTAAGATACGATTAAGTGATCGCAACATTATCAGGCATTAGTCCTGATGTCAAATTATCCACAGAGTATAAAAAATAAACTACACCAAATCAAGTTTAGGCCATCAAACCTTGAAAAATTAGCCAGGTTAGGAAAAAGAAAAAGATGAATTTTGGTTTGTTTTGGGATTTAATTGTTATTGGATTTTAATGATTTTGAGAAAGTCGGCTGGATTCACGATTTTTATACCGTGGAAAATCTTTAAATCTGTAAGATGGTGGTCACCTGATATGATGAAATCAGCTTCTCCTTCCAGGCCGCAAGCCAGAATTTTATTGTCTGCCGGGTCGTCCGGAATGGCGTCTATTTCTATCTTTCCTGGGGTAATAACGGCAATCTTACTCATTTTACCAAGAAAGTCATAAACCTCTTTCCTGGTTATTTTGTTTTTTTTCATCAGCTTTACAAGCCTGGGATAGCGCAGTACTTGCTGGGTTTCTTCCAGAATGGCCGGAGAGATGATTAAGGTGAATTTTCCCTCCAAGACAAGTTTAAGGATTTTGGCCGGATTGCCCTTGGGGGTAAGTATAGCGCTTACTAAAATATTTGTGTCAATTACAATCCTGGTCATATTGCCCTGGCCGCCTTGACGGCTTCATCAATTGTTTTGGTAATAGTTTTAGGGCTTTCATCTTTCATTTTCTCCCAAATCTGCTCAAGGGCTGACATGGCTTCATCTTTGTCCTTTTGCAGGGCCTGGAACTTTTCCATGGAGACTACGGCAACCAGCGGCTTGCCGGCTCGCTCTATAATGTAGTCGTCGCCTTTTAAAGAGACTTCGTTCATTATCTGGCCCAGGTTTTGCCGGGCCTTCATGGCTGAGATTTTTTTAAGCATTTTCATATACCTTTGTGTTTGTGTTAATTATAATGATTAATATAACCATTATAGTTGATATGGGGAGTTTGTCAAGGGGGTGGTTGGGTAAGATAGGTTGGTGAGACGGCGCTACAATGAGGTTGGCGCTCCTGATAACAGGATTAATGTGGTTGTTAGCCAAGTCCTGACGCCCCGGACAAAGACCTCTAAACCGGTATTGGACTTCGTAGTCACCGCTCACCAAAAACATATTATCATAATATTCCGTTTAATCAAATCATTTTTTGGAAAATGCATATTCCGATCGATCGCGAACACCGATTCCGATCAATCGCGAACAGCATTCCGGAGCATCCCGAACAAATAAATATAAGTAATTGAAAGCAGCGCTGGTAACCTGTAAACCGTCGGCAAAGTTAATATCTCATGAGTGAACGAGGAGGAGCTATGCCGACAAAAAGGTTGACCATGCGCAAAATCAGAGAAATTTTACGGTTAAGGTTCGATTGCAAACTCACCTATGGGGAAATAGCCACAAGCTGTGGGATCGGCCGAACGACGGTATCAGACTATTTGAACCGTTTTGAGGCCTCCCCCTTAGGCTGGCCGCTTCCTTCGGAATCACTGTTCGCCATCACCGGAATACGCATTCCTGAACATGTTTCCCATATTTTGTTTTAAACTCATGATCTAAAACCCCGTTTAATTTAACCCACCAATGCTGTTCACTCAGCCCGGATTACTCATAAACCGAGTTTGTCACAGCTGTTAAACGAGGCATATGAAGTTGTATTTGAATTTCAATTATTCTTTACACTTTGTAAAAACAAATAAGTAAATACAAAATCAAACCAATTCTACAAAGCATTTAAAAAGGCTTGCCAAGCGGTTGGAATTGGTGTATTTCTTTCACAAATTTACGCCCCCGTAGCTCAGTGGATAGAGCAATGGATTCCTAATCCATGTGCCGGAGGTTCAATTCCTCTCGGGGGCCCCAATAAAAACAGAAGGTTATGGGTCCGATCATTATTACCTCATCCCGTGGCATTCCCAGGATAAATCCAATTTTCATCCCTGTAGTAACTTTCCTTGAAATGCTCTGTATCAACAAAAGTCTTAAGAAAATATATGCGATGATGAGAACCTCTCTGCCGTTCAACCGAAAGAACTTTGACAATACAACCGAATATTGTACGCCATACGGTTATGAAGATTCCCGGCAATAAATCTCTTCATGAATTCGACGTCATCAGTGGATGCAATTTTGCCTTGATATTTGACCACCGAATCTTTATTTTATAAATAGTGCCTGAACGAAAACTGTCTTTTTCGCCAATGTCTGCGTCAGACTCAAATTTTAATCCTCGAAATACTAACAGTATTACTGTGGTTAAAATTTTCGTCTTCCTTGATCTTAACAAAAAATCCTAGTTTTCGTTCGGGCACTAAATAATATTTGAAAATTTGAAATGTTAGACAATAGTTGGCTTTTTTTGATCTTTTTTAAAAAAAGGTTGAACTATTACCTGAATTTTGCACGAGTCGGAGGCTTTCATATGCAAGGCACTTAAGGGTGAAGTCATAGTGAACTATTACGAGCCCTTAATAACGTAGCAGATGGAAGACTCCGCCTTGCCCTTTGGGTGAAAATTAATGAATAAAAAAAAAGCATTATACGATATACCATTTGGGTAAAACCTATAATTACATTATTTTGTATAGACCCGGCTCAAATAAGTAACCTAAAGATTCTCATTAATTTTCATGCAAGATTCGGGTATTATGAGAAGGATATGAATACAAATGAGGAATTTTTTGTTAAACTGAAGCAAGAGCAGATGAAATACCGGAGTAATGATAATGATTAAGAAAATTGTATCAGGTGGTCAAATTGGTGCAGACCAGGCCGCATTAGATGTGGCAATAAAACTGGGAGTCCCACATGGTGGATGGATTCAAAAAGGCCGTAAAACTCAGAGGGGAACATTACCGGAAAAATATCAATTAAAAGAAATGCCCATTGCCGGTTTTGAAGAACGAATTGAGCAAAATGTTATCGATTCTGATGGAACAGTAATAATCTCCCATGGAGATTTAACCGGTGGTGCTGATTATAGCCAAAAAATGGCAGAGGCGCGTAAACGACCCTGTCTGCATATTGATTTAAATGAAACTTCTGCTGTTATGGCAGGTTCTAAAATAAACACTTGGATAATAGAAAATGAAATTGAGGTGTTGAATGTGACGGGCTCAAGAACCAGTGAAGATGCTAAGATATATAAAGAGACAATGGTTATTGTTGAAGAAATTATTTTTCTGGAGCTGCTAAAGGCTAAACCTGGCGAACATCTTACGGATTATAATCAAAAGGATTATATTAACAAACTTCCTATCCCTCCAAAAACGGTTGATGAAGCCGTTGAACGATTAATCTCCAATTTGGATTTGAACGAAAAGGTAAAAATAGCAAACCAAAATTTAGATGATCTATGCAACTCAAATGCCAATTCATATGGTTATTTTAAGAATGTCTTGGGTCTGCTATCTGGGAATAAAGAGTTGCTGGCATCTTGTCGATCCATCTCGAAAAAGCATGTGTATAATGAAGACGATGCTGCACGGGTTATCATTGAGGTTTTGAGGAAGAAAGTAAGACAGACCCATATATTGAGAGTTGTAAAGTGAAAAAAACACCTCCCCTATAAATTAAATCCTAACTGATCGTAAACTAAAGGGGAAACATAATATCCGGATCCAGGGCCTACTGCCCGGAGCAAGGCAAGATCCGTTTCCTCGGAGCAAGTGATTGAATACTGGATTTGTGGATTGAGCCAAATTAAAAGCAAGGACATGTACAGAAAGCTTGTTGATAGTGAAAATTATTTGTTACACTCATGTTTAGACTTTTCCGCCACATATATGGCGGTTTCCACACTTGAATATGAGCTAAACAAACGCTCCTCTTTAGCATCGTCACAGACGGTTCATGCGTTGCATAGTGTTATCCTAAAAAAAGTTCATTCTCACCAGAGGCAGTCCTATTTTTTATACAGAAAAGCGGCAAAAACCCTCCGTTTTCTTGCGTCCGCCGGTGAAAACCCGGACCTGTCCGCAGAATCTATAGAGAGTCTTAAACATATTGTTGCTGATTCTGACGGACCTTCACATCGGGCAGCGGCCGAGGCATTGGGATCGCTTCCTCTGAAAATAAAAGGGCCCTTTTTAAATGAGGAACGCATAAAAAAAGTCTCCTCCATCAGATGGGACGAGTTGTGTGATAAAACAGGGTTAAATCAATGCCGCCATATGAAATATATCGGGCGAAGTCTTGTGTTCTCCTTAGCGAGTGATCTTGTGTTTGTAATGAAACTGTCAAGATCGAATTCTGAGAATGCGTCCTTAAATCGTGAGGCATTATGGATGGAGTATTTGCAAACGATTAAGCACGAATTTCCGATAAAATTTGATATACCCACACCGTTCAGGTTTGGGAAAGCGTATCTATTCAGGCTGACAGATTTCCCGGATAAACTGAAAAACAGAGTTAATATACATATGGATTCCGCCATATGTTTTACGGTCCATCCCGACTATTTTGTTTATCCGAATCCCTTTCCTGATGAAGAAAGAGTTGATTGGAACAATTTTATGGAGGTTATGAAGCGGAACGCCTGGCTTCTTGGAAGGCTGGCTTCAATGGGTATCGTTCACACTGCTCCGGTACCTCTTTTTCACAATCGTGTACAAAGCTACCGCCGGAGTGACGGAGGATATTATGAATGGCCCAGAGGAGGAAGGCTGGACAGATGGTTAATGTCATGCCGCTATCCTAATCTGGGGAAATCGGGTATCAGAGATTTTGAGCACCTTGAGGCTATTTCGGGCTCTTCTTGTAAATATTACAGGCTGCTTGGAAATCATTTTATAAGTATTATTCTGATCTGTGCAAGTTATTTCCGCAATCATCATCCTGAACGGGCGGGTTTTGATAAAAAGGGATATCCCGTAGATGCACGAAACCTTTTTTGCCCTGATTTAATGCGGGCGCTGATAGAAGCTTCATTTAATTCCTATTATGAAGGATTCACCGGGAAAAAAGCGAGTGATCGTTTGCCTGTTGATTTTGATAATTTTGTTTTACGTTTGATTGAGGAATTCGGAGTTGATCGATATATGGAGGAAATTTTCAGAGCCACTGATCAACAGGAGATGAGCGATGTTGAATTCAATGAATTTTTATTGGAGCACGGGTTTAACCGGAACAACATAGAGGGACTGCCAAAAGGTCTGGAAGATATAACAATGATGACCGGCCCACACTTGGGAGGTTTTAATCAAAGGATTTCTCTGCCCGAGCTTATTCACTTCACGGAAACCGCTACTTCTTATTGTATATGTGATCGTTTTATTTTTGATGGCTTTGTAAAAAGTCCAACTTCTGCGTTGCGCTGCATTCCTCGTCACTGCGACGTACTATAAGTACTTCTCATTCCTCGGAATTTGCGCGCCTTGAATTTGGACCTTTTTACTTTGCCATCAATTTCTGACTTTTTACGAGACCGTCAATGCTTGATTGAACACCGATCAAAGAACGTCTCTGATTCGTTCCATTGCCTTCTCAACGTTTTCGTAACTATTAAAGGCACTGATACGGATAAAGCCATTGCCGCATTTGCCAAACCCGGGGCCCGGGGTTGTGACCACACCAGCTCTTTTAAGCAGCAGATCAAAAAATTCCCAGGCATCGCTTTTACAGTTCACCCAGATATAAGGTGAATTTTCACCGCCTACAATTTCAAAACCAAGTTCTGCCATCTCTTTTCGTATCAGGGCGGCATTTTTCAAATAATAGTCTGTCAACCCGATGATCTGGGCTTTACCTTCTTCAGTGTAAGCCGCTTCGGCCGCTTTCTGAACCGGATAAGACACACCGTTAAACTTGGTAGACTGCCGCCGGTTCCACAACGTATGTAAGGAATGCTTCTGACCGCTCCCGTCATAAGCCATGCAGGTTTTGGGAACAACCGTGCAGGCACAACGGGTACCGGTAAAACCGGCGGTTTTGGAAAAGCTCCTGAATTCGATGGCAACTTCGCGAGCACCTTGAATCTCAAAAATCGAGCGTGGAAGCGTTGGGTCCCGGATATATGATTCATAGGCTGCATCAAAAAGAATAAGCGCTTTGTTTTCCCGGGCAAAATCTACCCAGGTCTTCAACGTGTCCCGGGAAATGGTCGCGCCGGTGGGATTATTGGGAAAACAGAGATAAATCAAATCCACCGCTTTCTCAGGGAGGAGTGGAACAAACCCGTTTTCGGGCAAACTCTCCAAATAGAAAATTTTGTCATATCTCCCGTCATTAAAATCCCCGGTTCGGCCGGCCATCACATTCGTGTCAAGATAAACCGGATATACCGGATCTGGAATCGCCAGACTAATATCCTTGTCAAACAGCTCCTGGATATTTGCGGTATCGCATTTGGAGCCGTCACTTACAAATATTTCTTCCGGACTTATATCCGCCCCCTGGGACTGATAATCGTTGAAAGCGATCTTTTCCCTTAAAAAGTCATACCCCTGCTCAGGCCCGTAGCCGCGAAAAGTCGCCTCCGAAGCCATCTCTTTCACACCTTCTTGAAACGCTTGAATACATGCCGGCGGAAGCGGAAGCGTTACATCACCGATTCCAAGACGTATGATCCCGACATCCGGGTTCTCCTTCTGATATGCAGATACACGGTTGGCAATTTCAACAAACAGATATGAAGACCGAAGTTTTAGATAATTTTCATTGATTCGGATCATGATGCATTCTTTCATTGGGATGGTTTTTATTAAATAGGTTATTTCTTCATACGATCTTTAATGAAAAAATAAATAAGATATGCCACCCCTGCTAAACAAGCAAGTTTGAACATCCATAATTCACCCAATAGGTTTTCCATAATATTAATACCCCGCAGTTTTTCTAATTAAACGTCTCGGAAAATATACAATTTAGTGAAAGCGCTGGTTATTTAATGGCAATTTGTTTTTGCCATCAGAATGGAATAATGGAATGCTGGAATATTGGGGCGAAGCTCCTGAGTCACTTCACTTTTCAGCACCATAATCACTATATATATCATACAAGTTAGGCGTTTGCAATTTTTCCAGAGCTTAGCGTGCTATTAATTTCAGGGCTACTGACCTATCGTAAATTCAGATTCAACATATTTTAATGAAGAATCCACACCTTGAGGGCATATAAAAGATGAACGTCGATGTTCAAATTGTTGCGTCTGAAATTACGACTAAACCTTCATATCACGTTGAAATTACGTATACAGGTCAGGAGTTCTGAATTTATGAGCAGCCATGGGTACAACAATTTTATATTCCGAATAAGCGTAAAATAACGACTAATAATAAAAAACAAAAAGGCTTACAAGATCTTGAAATACTTGAAAGCCTTTAATTTTATTGGAGGCGGCAACCAGATTCGAACTGGTGAATAGCGGTTTTGCAGACCGCTGCCTTACCACTTGGCTATGCCGCCCAAAAGAGACCTTTGCAAAACGCCCCCTTTTGCCCAATACCGGCGTCAGGCTCAAATTTTAACCCGCCACCGAACTTTGGTGGGTTAATCCTCAAAATACTCAATGTATTCCTGTGGTTAAAATTTTCACCTTCCTTGGTCTTGAACAAAATTGAACATTTTTCAAAGGTCTCCAAAAAAAAATGGAGCGGGAAACGGGATTTGAACCCGCGACTTCGACCTTGGCAAGGTCGCACTCTACCACTGAGTTATTCCCGCTCAACGATATAGGTTTCATAAATATATTTTCCGATTTTGTCAAGAAAAAATTATTTCTTAAGAAGACTTCTGGACTTTATAAAATAGTCCGCACCTGACCAGACAGTCAATATCAAAGCCAGCCATAAAAAAATGATCCCTATTGCATGGAAATCGATCGTAAGATATTGAAAGTGTATTAAAAGCGGAATGATGGCGGCAATTTGAAATCCGGTTTTGTATTTTCCAAGACTGGATGCGGAAATGTCTTGCCCCTTATTGGCAATAATACTTCTCAAGCCGGTCACTGCGATCTCCCGCCCTATAATTATGCAAACAATCCAGGCTGGTATCCACCCGAGAGAAGTAAGCATAATAAAAGACGTAGAAACCAGAACCTTGTCCGCAACAGGATCCATAACCTTCCCGAAGTTAGACACCAATCCTCTTTGCCTTGCAAAAAACCCGTCCAAAAAATCGGTAATGGCAGCCGCGGTGAAAATCAGTGCAGCGATGAATGTACAAAATCTGCTTGGAAACATAAGCAAAATCACAATCAGCGGTACCGCAGCAACACGAAACAGAGTCAAACTGTTGGGATGGCTCAATATATTTTTTATCTGCCCGCCGGGAAACATTGTTTTGATTAAGTTCCTACTTTTTTGTCTTTTCCCAGTCGTCAAGGAACGCCTTAAGACCTTTATCGGTCATAGGATGGGCAGCCAGCTTGCCGAGGACACTAAAAGGGATCGTTGCTATGTCCGCCCCCATTAACGCCGATTCCAGCACATGAAGCGGGTTACGTATACTGGCTACGATAATTTCGGTATCAAATGCGTAGTTACTGTAAATTTCAACAATCTGCTCCACGAGCAAAAGACCTTCCTGGGACAGATCATCAAGGCGACCGATAAATGGGCTTATATAAGTAGCCCCAGCCTTTGCAGCCATTAGGGCCTGCAGTGGTGAGAAGGCCAACGTTACATTTATCTTAATCCCCTCTTCCGCAAGTCTGCGTGTCGCTTTTAAGCCATCTACGATCATGGGTATCTTCACCACAATATTATCGTGGATCTTTGCCAGATGACGGGCTTCCTTAATCATACCCTCAGTATCGGTACTAATAACCTCGGCACTGATGGGACCGTCAACTATTTGACAAATATCTTTTATAATATCTTCAAAATCCCGGCCCTCCTTTGCAATAAGACTTGGATTGGTTGTAACACCGTCAACCATACCCATACTGTGTGCTTCCCTTATTTCGTCTATGTTAGCAGTGTCGATAAAAAATTTCATCGGGTTAAACCTCCTGTATGATAAATTGGCCTAAAATTTTTGAAATTTATGCTTGTTATGGTGTTTTTTTTTTAATATTTTTTAAGATCGGCTTGTCCAGGTTAATTTCTATTTTTTTGAATGCTTTTCCACAAATTTATCCCTGCATTCTTTGCAGCAAAAATACAAATCCTTCCCATCAATTCTCAAATGCACACCGTCTTTTTTAGGGAAATATATTTCACAAAAAGGATCTTTGATCATGACGTCATCGATCTCGCCGGCGGTTTTGTTAAATACCGTTTTTTGTGGTGATCTGCCTTGAAGCATCCAGGATTTCAGAACCCTGTAGCAAAGGTATATAATGCCCAATAAGATTAATAATCGCATGGATACTCAATGACCCTTTGTTTATTTTCATCCAGAATATCCAACAGATATTGCATATCCTTTTTTAAAACAGGATGGACGATTTTTGGATCTATATCACAAATAGGCTGTAATACAAAACGTCTTTTATGCATCCTGGGATGAGGGATGACCAGTCTGGATGAATTTTTCACCAAATCATCATATAAAATAATGTCCAGGTCGAGAATCCGAGGACCAAACCGTATAGGGCCATACACCCGTCCTGAATCGCTCTCGATTGACTTAAGTTCATCTAACAGCTGAAAGGGATCGAGGTTGGTTTCAATCTTTACTACCGAATTGATGAACCAGTCCTGGTCTTTGTAATCGACAGGTTCGGTTTTGTAAAATCGCGACCAATTCTTCAACACTGTTTTTTTGGGTCTTGTCAGGGCAGCGATACCATTCTTACAGTTTAAAAGCTTATTCCCCATGTTGGACCCTGCACCGATGTATGCGGTATGAATTCCCATTAACGTCTCGGCATGTAACTTCTCAATAAGTTCTGGTATATTAAATGATCATATTGACCCGGCTCCATAATTTATTGAGATGTTACCTTGGAATTTCTTAACTTATTGAAATCATAGATTTTTATAACGGCAACCTATTTGTGCCATCGGAATGGAATGCTGGGATATTGGGGCGAAACTCCTAAGTTTCAATCGTCTTTCAATGCATCTTCCCAGAGCTGAGCCTTGTAAATAATGCGCGCATCACCTTCAAGATAAATGTCGTGATATTTGCCGTCATTTTCTTGATAAAAGATGTTTAGATATCCACCGCTTCGTGTCTGAACAGTTACCGGGGAGGTTAACTTTTTTTTACAAGCCATGACAATCGCACTGGCAATCGCCCCCGTACCGCATGCCAGAGTTTCATCTTCAACACCCCGCTCATATGTCCGAATTGCGATGATGTTGTCTTTTAAATGACACACGAAATTTGCATTTGTACCGGCAGGAGCAAACCTGTCGTTAAACCGTATCTCCCGGCCTACTTTAACAACTTCAACCGTGTCGATACTGTCTTCCACAATTACCGCATGGGGAACACCGGTGTTGACACTGGATATGGAAAGTGAGCTGTTTTTAAGTTCAATGGTATAATCCATTTTAAGATCAAACGGGTCAGTCATTTTTACTTTAACACACTCGCCGGCAACACGGGCTTGAATAATACCGGCTTGGGTTTCAAATGACATGTCCGGTCCTGCAATACCATTTAAATATGCATAGCGTGCAACACACCTGGCGCCGTTTCCACACATCTCCGCAACACTGCCGTCAGAATTATAAAAGCGCCACTTGAAATCCGCAGCATCAGTGTTTTCCACAAGTATAAAGCCGTCAGCACCGACTGACATTTTTCTACGGCATGCTTTGGCGATAAAATTTGGCAGATCGATTTCATCGAAAATTTTATTACGGTTGTCAACGATTATAAAATCATTGCCGCTTCCGCTCATCTTGTAAAAATCAATTTTTTTCATAATTCCTGATCCGGATAAACCGGAAAAGTTACAAGTGAGCTAAAATTTGAAGTGAGCTAAAGTTAAGGACTCGCTACGCTCCAGCTTTTATACAAATTGGCAGTATTCCTTAACTTTAGGCACTTTAGGTCACTTTAGGCACTTCACGCTTAATTGGCTAAGCATTTTTTTTGCCACAAAAAGCACAAAATTCACAATTAAGAAACTAAGGTAAGGGGTTACATTTTTTAATCATCAAGAAACGGTGGAACCGATTCACCATCAACAAGATCCTCGTAAATCTCGCGAGCCCTGATAACATGAAACCGGTCACCTCTTACCATCACTTCAGCCGCCCTTGGCCGGGAACAGTAATTGGACGACATGGTAAAACCATACGCACCTGCACTCATCACCGCAAGGAGATCGCCTCTTTTTACATCGGGAACCTTGCGATCTATTGCCAGAAAATCTCCGCTCTCGCAAATCGGACCCACAACGTCTGCCGTTATCAGCTTATTCTCTGTGCTTACAACCGGCTCTATGGCATGAAAAGCGTCGTAAAGTGTGGGTCGCAACAGATCGTTCATACCTGCATCAGCAATAACGAACTCTTTGACTTGTCCCGACTTTCTAAAAAGAATCCTGCTGACCAGTATTCCGGCATTTCCTACGATAACTCTTCCGGGTTCCAGAATAAGCTGAAGATGCGAGCCTTTGAGAGAATCCACAATCGCCCCGGCATATTCACGGGGATGGGGCGGGGATTCATCATTATAGGTTATTCCAAGACCGCCACCCATATCTATGTATTTGATTTCGATTCCAATTTGCCTGAGTTCATTTATCAGTTTTTTTAAGCTTTCCAGAGCTTCTATAAAAGGTTTTGATTCTGTAATTTGTGATCCTATATGGCAATCGATGCCTACTATTTTGATGTTCTTTAGCTTGCTTGCGACCTTGTACCCCTCAATAGCACTCTCCATATCAATGCCGAATTTGTTTTTTTTCAAACCGGTTGAGATATACGGATGAGTTTTTGGGTCAACGTCGGGGTTTACCCGAATGGCCACAGGTGCTTTTGTTCTTAAAAAACCCGCTCTTTTGTCTATAAGTTCAAGTTCTTCAAGCGACTCTACATTGAACATTAAAATGCCTGCTTCAAGAGCATAGTCGATTTCGTCGATTCGCTTTCCCACTCCGGAATAGACGATTCTATCCGGAGAGAAACCCGCGTTTAACCCACGATACAGTTCTCCACCTGAGACAATATCGAGCCCGCTGCCAAGGCTTTCAAACAGTTTTAAAATAGCAAGGTTCGTATTGGCCTTTGCAGAAAAACATACAAGCCTTTCTAAACCCTCAAAAGCCTCGTTAAAAATAAGAAAATGGCGTTTTAACGTGGCATGGCTGTATAAATAAAAAGGAGTGCCAACCTTTTCGGCAATCCCACGGATCGGGACATCTTCACAATATAATTCATTATTCCGGTAAACAAAATGATGCATTACATTACCTTAAACAAACAAAATTTATAATTGAATGGGGTTTTTCATGAGCGGGCGGCCTGGGGGGTCCCTTCTTGCCACATGCTGAAAAATTAAAGACAATCAAAATAACAATTGAACATATTAAAATAATATATTTTTTAGAATTTTTTTTCCCCATCAACAGATTAACCCTCCATCTTCACGGCAAGGTCCTTTTCAGCCTTTTTTATGGCAGCCTCTACGTTTTTTAACGCCGTCCCGCCGAAAGATTTTCGCCGGTTTATCATCTGTTCAATAGTTAAAATATCAAAGATTTCCTTTTTGATATGGGAAGAAAAGGATTTCAACTCTTTCAAGGAAAGTTCATGAAGCTCCTTTTTTTTGTTCGACGCATAGGCAACCGCCTTCCCCACGCACTCGTGGGCCTGTCTAAATGCCATGCCTTTTGTTACAAGATAATCCGCCATATCGGTTGCATTTAAAAATCCCGTGGATGTGGCACGCCCCATCGCTTCTTTGTTAATTTTCAGCTTGGGAAGCATTTTTATGTAAATCTCTAAACATTCTGTCAATATATCCACCGTGCTGAACAGTGCGGTTTTATCCTCCTGCATGTCCCGGTTATAAGACAACGGCAATGATTTCATGACCGATAAAAGGGAAATTAAATCCCCGAAAACACGGCCGGTTTTCCCTCGTACAAGTTCAGGTACATCGGGATTCTTTTTTTGAGGCATAATACTGCTGCCGGTGGCAAAGGAATCCGGGAGTTCAATGAAACCGAATTCCGATGAAGACCACAGAATTAACTCTTCTGACATACGGCTCAAATGAACCATGCAAATACTCGCCGCTGAGAGAAATTCGATGATAAAATCCCTGTCTGAGACTGCATCTATGCTGTTTGCCGATATTTCCGGAAAATCAAGAATACCGGCGACATACTCCCTGTCAATTGGATATGTTGTTCCGGCAAGGGCGGCACTTCCAAGCGGCATCACATTTATGCGTTTCAAACAATCACTGAACCTCTCGGCGTCTCTAGAAAACATTTCATAATAGGCCATCAAATGGTGGGACAAAAGAATCGGCTGAGCTCTTTGCAAATGAGTGTATCCAGGCAAAACAACATCAATATGGATTTTAGCAAGATCGACGATAACCTTTTGGAGCATAAAAAGCCGATTTATTGTATATAACGTCTCATCCCTCAAATACATCCTTACATCCAGAACCACCTGGTCGTTTCGGCTTCTTGCGGTATGAAGCTTCTGGGCGACTTTTCCCACTTTCTCGACAAGCCTGGCTTCAATATGCATATGGATATCTTCCAAGCTTTTATCAAACTGAAAATCTCCCCGATCCAACTCTCTTTTTATCACGCCAAGACCTTCTATCAACGATTGAGCATCCTCTTCGGAAATAATAGATGTTTTGGCAAGCATACGACAATGGGCAATACTTCCTTGAATATCATAGGAATAAAGCCTTTTATCTATATCGATCGATGACGTAAAGTCTTCAACGATTCTATCTGTCTTTTCCGAAAACCTGCCGTTCCAGAGCTTTTTAGCCATATAATCCTCAACTGTTTTTTTTCATCATCTTCTGAATACGCAGTCTTAATGCATTTAGACGTATAAAGCCTTCGGCATCTTTCTGGCTGTATACACTGTCATCCTCAAAAGTCGCAAAATCTTTGCTGTAAATCGATTCATCGGATTTACGTCCCAGGACACGGCAGTTCCCCTTATAAAGCTCAAGTCGTACAACCCCGGAGACATTCATCTGGGTTCGATCGACCATATCCTGTAGGAGTTTCATCTCGGGTGAAAACCAGAAGCCGTAATACACAAGCTCCGAATATTTTGGAATTAAAGAGTCCCTCAGATGCATGACTTCCCTGTCCATTGTGATCGATTCAATCGCCATATGGGCAGCCCTCAACACCGTGCCGCCGGGAGTTTCATAAACACCGCGGGATTTCATACCGACAAAACGGTTCTCGACAATATCGACCCTGCCGATGCCGTTACGTCCCCCTACCCTGTTTAGCTCTTTGAGGAGTTCTGCCGGGGACATGTTTTTATCGTTTATGGCCACAGGATCACCCTGTTTAAACGTTATTTCGATAATTTCAGCCTGGTCCGGCGCATCCTGGGGTGAAACCGTCATGCTGAACATGTCGTCAGGCGGCTGTCTCCAGGGATCCTCAAGTAGACCCCCTTCAAAACTTATGTGAAGTAGATTTCCGTCGGTACTGTATGGTTTTGCACGGGTTGTCGGCACCTTGATACCGTGCTGTTCGGCAAACGCCATCAAAGCACTTCGCGAGTTAAGCTCCCACTCACGCCAGGGAGCAATGATCCTTATATTCGGATCTATTGCATAATAGCTGAGTTCAAACCTCACCTGGTCATTTCCCTTTCCGGTGGCACCATGGCTTACAGCATCCGCCCCCTCAATCCGGGCAATCTCCATCTGCCGTTTTGCAATCAGGGGCCTGGCAAGAGAAGTGCCCAGAAGATACTGTCCCTCATATATAGCATTTGCCCGAAACGAAGGGAAAACATAATTTTTTACAAAGGTTTCTTTTAAATCATCTATATAAACCTTGGTTGCCCCCGTTTTTAAGGCGTTTTCCTCTATCTGATTCAGATCATCCCCCTGACCGATATCTGCAGAAAATGCTACAACGTCACAACGGTAAGTTTGGATCAGCCATTTTAAAATCACGGATGTATCCAGGCCGCCGGAATATGCCAGAACCACCTTGTTAACGGTATGAGACACGAGCTTCTCCTTTTACCCGGTTTTAACCGGACAACCCTGAAATAACAAATCACAAGCATCAAATCTCAAATAAATTCCAAACTACATTCAGATTTTACGTTTTAATAAAACATCAAGTATAGCCTTATGCATGTGGAGTTTGTTTTCAGCTTGATCCCAGACAACGGATTTCGGGCCTTCCAGCACATTTTCGCTGATCTCCTCACCTCTGTGCGCCGGGAGGCAATGCATTACGATAACGTCTTTGTCCGCATTTTTTAAAAGCGCTTGATCTACCTGAAACCCCTCGAACACCTGCTTCCGTTTGCCCTGTTCACTCTCCTGCCCCATGCTGGCCCAAACATCGGTATAGATTACATCGGCATTTTTTACCGCTTCAACAGGATTCGAGGTTACACTAATTTTTCCAACCCCTATCTCAAGAGCCCTTTCCATTACATCCTTACGAGGGAAATATTCGTCCGGACACGCTAAAACAAGGTTCAAATCCAGAGTAGCCGCGGCATTCAGCCATGAATGGGCCACATTATTTCCGTCTCCGACCCAGGCTATCCTGATATCCTTATAATCCCCCTTAATCTCTTTTACCGTCATAATATCACTTAATACCTGGCACGGATGAAATAGATCGGTCAGGGCATTTATGACCGGAATGTCAGTAAATTCGGCGAACTCTTCTAACAAATCCTGTGAATAGGTCCGAATCGCCAAACCGTCCAGGTATCTTGAAAGTACCCTGGCGGTGTCTCGAACCGGTTCGTTTCGTGCAATCTGTGTGTCCTTGGCGCTTATGAAAATCGGCGTCCCGCCGAGCTGGACCATCGCCGCTTCAAAGGAAATGCGTGTGCGGGTAGAAGGTTTGTCGAAAATAAGACCCAGGGTTTTACCGGCAAGGGACTTGTCTGCAATCCCGTTTTTATACCTTTTTTTTAGTTCAATCGCCCGTTCAAAAAGGATTTCAAAATCCTCTCGGGTAAGATCAGTAAGTGTCAAAATGTCTTTTTTCAATGTTACCTCACCGTCTGATTGAATATTTTCAATCTAAAATCTCATCCAGGCATGCCACGAGAGCGTCAATCTCTTCTTTTTCTATGGTAAGCGGTGGAATAAACCGTAAAATATTCCCCTGGATGCAGTTTATCAGAAACCCTTTTTCCATGCACGAAGCAACAATCTGATCTCCCTCTATTTTTAGCTTCATACCCAAAAGCAGACCCATACCGCGAACATCCTCTATCAATTCATGCCTGTTTTTCAACCATGAAAGCCTTTCCTTAAAATAAGCTCCTATTTTTATGCAATGATCGATTATATTTTCTTCTAAAAGCACCCTGACAACTTCAAGTGACGCCGAGGTGACAACCGGGGTGCCGCCAAATGTCGAAGCATGTGATCCCGGCCCGAAGGCATCGGCAACTTCTTCTCTGGCCAGCATGGCCCCTATGGGCAATCCATTGGCCAGGGCCTTGGCCAGGGTCATTATATCCGGCGCTATACCGAAATGTTCGTAGGCAAAAAATTTGCCGGTACGTCCGATCCCCGTCTGTATTTCATCAAAAATTAAAAGAATGCCGGCTTCGTCACAAACCTGCCTTACGGCCTCAAGGTACCCGGGATCAGGACAGCGAACCCCGCCTTCACCCTGGATCGGTTCTATTAAGACGGCGCATGTGGATGGTCCGATTTTGCTGCGCAATGCGTTAATGTCATTAAAAGGCACACAGTCAAAGCCTTCAAGCACGGGTTCAAATCCTTGTTTTATCTTATCCTGTCCGGTTGCGGAAAGGGTGGCCATGGTCCGTCCATGAAATGAATGCTCCATGGAAATTATTCTGTATTTCCCGCTTTCCCCTTTTTCCTTGAAATATTTTCTGGCCAGCTTAATGGCGGCCTCATTTGCTTCGGCTCCGCTATTACAGAAAAATACCCGGTCGGCAAAGCTGTTTTCAGTAAGCCGGTACGCCAGCTCTACCTGTGGAATTGTATAATAAAGGTTCGACACATGAAAAAGGGTATTCGCCTGCACGGAAAGCGCTTTTGAAACCCCTGGATGTGCATGGCCGAGATTGCATACGGCAATACCGGCAACAAAATCGGTATATTTTTTGCCATCTGTATCCCAAAGCGTGCATCCTTTGCCTTTTGCGACGACAATGGGAAATCTTTTATAGGTTTTTGCTATAACCTGATCTGCTTTTTTTATTATCTCTTGGGTCATTTTTAGACCTTTCCATCAATCATATGGTTACCTCTGTACCGATCCCCTTATCGGTAAAAAGCTCGAGTAATAAGGCATGGCGCTTTTTGCCGTTTATAATGTGAACCTTTTTAACTCCGTTTTTCAGTGCCTCTAAGGCACATTCGATTTTAGGGATCATTCCTCCTGAAATGGTTTTTTCTTCCACCATCTGATTGATGTTCTCCGCGCTAATTGACGATATGAGCGACCCTGAAGAATCGAGGACTCCATCTACATCTGTTAACAAAATAAGTCGACCTGCTGAAAGGGCTATGGCAATACTGCTTGCAACGAGGTCTGCATTTATGTTGTATGTTTCGCCGGAATCCCCGGCGCCGATCGGTGCGATAATAGGAATAAAATCCTGTTTGGTCAGCGTATTGATGATACTCGGGTTGACATGGGTAACCTCACCCACCAGGCCCGGATCGATGATCTCCGGCGGCTTATCGTCACCCTCCTGGTGAACGATATGGAGCTTCCTGGCACGAATAAGTCCTCCGTCCTTACCGCTCAAACCCACCGCCTTACCCCCCTGCTGATTGATCTGAGCAACGATCCCCTTGTTTACTTTGCCCCCTAAAACCATCTCCACAACGTCCATCGTCGCCTCATCCGTAAGACGCATCCCTTTTACAAATCTGGAATCCATACCCATGCGGTCAAGAACCAAGTTGATCTGCGGGCCACCTCCGTGAACAATAACCGGATTCAGTCCCGTAAACTTCATTAAAGTAATATCCCGGGCAAAATCCTCCTTCAACTGCTCGTCGACCATGGCATGGCCCCCGTACTTTACCACCAGGGTCATACCGTAAAAACGGCGAATATACGGCAACGCCTCAACCAGTATGTCGGCAACATTCGAGTTCATTTTTTTTATCTTTTTTCCCTTTATTTACAAAATATACCTGCTGAGATCCTCGTCATCTTTGATATCCTTTAATTTGTCTTCCACATACTTTTTATCGATGACTATTTTCTTTTCCCGCATATCCGGTGCTTCAAAAAGTATGTCTTCCAGCATGCACTCCATAAGGGTGTAAAGCCTCCGGGCACCGATGTTCTCGGTCATATTGTTAACTTCTTCAGCTATCCTTGCTATTTCTTCAATAGCTTCATCCTCAAAAACAACATCAACACCTTCGGTCTTTAAAAGAGACACATATTGAAGGATTAGAGCATTCTTGGGCTCTGTCAGTATCCTTACAAACTCCTTCTGACCCAAAGCGTCCAGTTCCACCCTTATGGGAAACCGGCCCTGGAGCTCCGGAATTAAATCCGAAGGCTTGACGGTATGAAAAGCCCCGGCAGCAATGAAAAGGATATTGTCGGTCTTGACCGGACCGTATTTTGTTGAAACAGTGCTCCCTTCTATAACCGGGAGAAGATCCCTCTGAACGCCTTCCCTGGACACGTCGGGACCATGGGTGCCGTCTTTTCCGGCAATTTTATCAATTTCATCAAGAAAAATGATTCCTGATTGCTCGACTTTTTTTATGGCCTCTTTTACCACCTTGTCCATATCTACCAGGTTCTGAGCCTCTTCGGCCGCGAGCATCTCCATGGCTTCGGGTACTTTCACCTTACGACGCTTTGTACTTTTAGGAAGAAGACCGCCGATCATATCTTTAAAATTAATCCCCATCTCCTCCATGCCCACGTTGGAGAAAATTTCAACCATAGGCATGGTTCGGTCTGACACGTCAAGATCAACGTATCGATTATCTAGTTTTCCCTGGCGAAGCATTTTTCGAAGCTTTTCCCTTGTGGGGGAAGATTCATCGCTTTTATATGTTACAAGTTCAAACTGTGTCTCTTTTGAATCTCCACGCTTCTGTGTCGGCTGCATTCCTCCTTTTGGAAGCAAAAGATCGAGCATTCTCTCTTCGGCAATCTGACATCCTTTTTCTTTTACGGCCTCCTGTTCCTTTGATTTAAGTCCATTGACCGTAAGTTCGAGAAGATCTCTTACCATAGATTCAACGTCCCGCCCCACATATCCTACTTCCGTAAACTTGGAAGCCTCAACCTTAGTAAATGGAGAATCGGTTAAATTTGAAAGCCTCCTCGCTATCTCTGTCTTACCTACACCGGTGGGACCGATAAGGATGATGTTCTTGGGGACAATTTCATCACGAAGATCTTCCGGCACCTGCTGCCTGCGCCAACGATTCCTTAAAGCAATGGCAACAGAACGTTTTGCCCGATGCTGGCCAATTATATACTTATCAAGTTCTTGAACGATTTCGTTTGGTTTTAGACTGCTCATTTTTTGTTAACTACCTGTTTATGGATATTTTGTTATTCATCTCGTGTCATTGACCATTCCTTATGGGTTATTGATCCATTTTACTTGCTGTTTTTACAACTCTTCAATCGTAATAGTGTCATTTGTAAATACGCATAGGGAACCCGCTATTTTCATTGCCTCTTTAACAATATCAACCGCATCCATATCCGTATTCCTCATCATGGCTTTTGCCGCCGCCTGGGCTCCGATGCCCCCGGACCCTATACCCATGAGGTCTTCGTCCGGCTCAATCACATCACCGTTTCCTGAGATAAGAAACATGTTTTTATCGTCCACCGCAATCATAATAGCTTCCAGACGCCTCAAATACTTGTCGGTACGCCAGTCCCGTGCCAGTTCAACGGCACTGCGAGTCAGGTTTCCATTATATCGCTCGAGCTTTTTTTCCAGGCGTTCGGAAAGATTTAAGGCATCGGCAGTGGCGCCGGCAAATCCCACGATTATCCTGTCATTGTAAATCCTTCTGACTTTTTTTGCTCGATGTTTTATAACGGTATTATTCAATGTAACCTGGCCGTCACTGGCTACAGCCGCTTTGCCCTTATGTCTGACGGCAAGAATTGTTGTGCCATGAAATTTCATCGTTTTATTTTTTCCCTGTCTTGAGACCTTTGAAAAATGTCCAATTTTGTACAAGGCCAAGAAAGCCGAAAATTTTAACCACCCCAGTACGATCTGCCGGACCTACGGGGCAGGCAGACATACATTGAGTATTTCGAGGATTAAAATTTGAGACTGACGCCGGCATTGGGCAAAAGGGGGCGTTTTGCAAAGGTCTCACGTTATCGTCGTGGATGCGCTTTGTCATAGGTTTCCATTAATCTGTCGATACTTACATGAGTATATTTCTGGGTCGTAGAAAGGCTTTTATGGCCCAACAGCTCTTGCACCACCCTCAAATCCGCCCCTGCATCGAGTAAGTGGGTTGCAAATGAATGACGCATGGAATGTGGGGAAACAGGTATTAACAATCCGCATTCTTTTGCTGTCTTTTCCAGAATACGTGCGATCGAACGGGTCGTAAGGCGACCATTGTTTTTGTTTAAAAAGAGGGGCGTATTTTCGTCGGTGCGTATGCCGGCTTCGATTTGCAACCTTTTTCTGTAATCGGAAATAGCAGTTAAAGCCTTTTTGCCGACAGGCACAATCCGTTCCTTGTTCCCTTTTCCAAGCACACGAATCACTTGCTTTGAAAAATATACATCAAACACATTCATACCGGCAAGCTCTGAAACACGTATGCCGCTCGAATAAAGGGTTTCAAAAATTGCACGGCTCCTCAAACCAAAAAGTGTATCTGTCCTTATTGAATCGAGCAACCTGAAAATGTCATCAACAGGAAGGTAGACGGGAATCGTTTTTTTCTGTTTTGGCGTCAAAATTGAATCCAACGGATTGTCCAGAATAACACCACGTTTGACGAGGTATCTGAAAAAAGAACGAATGGCTGAAAGCTTACGCGCTATGGTAACCTTTTTGTTCTTTTTGTGTAAAAACCCCAGATAACCCCTTATCATCAACCCATCGATGTGATCTGCACTGAAATTATTTATAGAATTTTGGTTCTTCTTCCCTGAAAAGCGTTCTTTATAAATAAATGATACAAACTCTTTGAGGTCGTGAGAGTAAGCACGGCAGGTATTCGCAGAATATGCCTTTTCAGAGGAAAGGGACTCGATGAAAAATTCTATCTGTTTCTTCAAAGAAAGTGAAATCATCAAAATCAAGCTGCTCTACGGGTCTTTTTTTTCAGTTTGGTAAGGCGGCGTCTGTAAATTTTCGCCATTTTATTATCATTATTGCTGAGAGCGACTTCTCGATCCGCCTTCAGCGCCTTCATCTTTTTTTTAATTTCCCGGACTGAGGAATCAGTCTTTTTCGTTAAATCTTCTTTTATCCCTCTCGCCTTTTTTATTGCGTTGATGAGCTCGGCCTTGTTCATCCCATAAACACCTGTTATTTCAGGTATTTGTTTGCCAACCCCCCTCAATTCCTTGGCCGTCATTTTCTCCAGCGGTTTTTCTTTTATCTCCTTTTTCTTTTTACCCATGTTCTAAAAATCTCCTTTTCTTGCATCATTTTAGCTTTATAAAATAACGAGGCCGACACCGCATTCAGGTGATCCGGTTTTTAGCGGGTCACTGTCTGAGACGTTAAAAACCGGATTATCTGAATGCGATAAATTTTCTCAAAGGGCCAAATTAATACTTTTTCTTTCCTTTGTTATAAAAGCACAAGCGGAGGCTGCAAAACCCCCGCTAAAGAGATAATTTATTAACAATTTTTACATATTATGTCAATAAATAGATAACCGTTATTCACTTATTCACTATCCCCCTTTTTTTCTTTATCCATTATCGCAAGAAACGGCTTAAAAAGTTCAAGGGGAAACGGAAAGATTGTGGTGGTATTCTGCTCGGCAGATATCTCACGCATCGTCTGTAGATACCTGAGCTGCAATGCCATGGGATGGTCACGAATAATTTCAGCAGCCTCGGCCAGCTTGTCTGCCGCCTGAAATTCACCGTCGGCATTGATTATCTTGGCACGCCGTTCCCTCTCCGCCTCAGCCTGCTTGGCCATGGACCGCTGCATCTCCTGGGGCAAATCAATATGCTTAAGCTCCACTGTTGTGACCTTTATTCCCCACGGATCCGTGTGCAGATCTAGAATTTCCTGAAGCTGAGAATTAATCTTTTCCCTCGCGGACAAAAGCTCATCGAGTTCCGCCTGACCGCATACGCTCCGTAACGTTGTCTGTGCCAGCTGTGACACCGCATAATTGTATTCTTCCACTTCGATAACCGCTTTTATAGGTTCAATGACCCTGAAATAAATAACGGCATTTACCTTTACGGAAACATTGTCCTTGCTAATAACGTCCTGGGGATCAACATCCATGACAACAAGACGCATACTTACCTTTACCATTTTGTCAACGATCGGAATAAGTATGATCAGCCCAGGCCCTTTTGCCTTTATCACCCTGCCGAGCCTGAATATAACCCCCCGTTCATACTCGTTTAAGATGCGTATGGCCGCAGACAGAAAAAAAACAGTCAACACAAGTATTGCTATTATCGTATACATTATATGCTCCTTTCAAGCGGTTCCACCTCAAGGACAAGATTGACGATCTTTACAACCCGGACCCTGGTGCCGGTTTGGATCGGATCTTTTGAGATTGCTTTCCACAGTTCCCCGTGCACAAACACCTTGCCCTCAGGCATGAGAGATTCTCTTACGACCCCGATTTCCCCGATCAGGCCCCGTGCGCCGGTTCTCGGCTTAGAAAGATGTGATTTAAAGACAAGACCTGAAACAACTACAAAAAAGCCTGAAATCAGAACAAGGGTGGGTATGAGCACTTCCCATGACAGTCTCATGCCGGTGTCGCTGTTTTCAAATAACATAATAGAACCGAGCAAAAGCGAAGTAATGCCCGCTATACTCAAAAGCCCGTAGCTTGTAATCTTCATCTCCATAATGAAAAAAATAAGGGCAAGAACGATAAGGAGAAATCCTGCATAGTTAACCGGTATGGTCTGAAACGCAAAGAAAGCCAGGATAATGGAAATCCCGCCGACGACCCCGGGAAGAACAGCGCCGGGGTGTGACAATTCAAAGTAAATACCGGCAAGACCGATCATCATAAGGATATACGCAATATTAGGATTGCTGATTGTCTTTAAAATTTTAGTCCTTAAATCCTCTTCCAGTAAAGTCTTTTTGACATTGTCGAGTTTTAAAACTCCTTTGTCTTGAATCTTGCGGCCGTTGATCTGACGGATCAGATCATCTGCGTCTTTTGCCACAATATCTATGACATTTGCCTTTAGCGCCTCGGTTTCCGTCACGGAAACGCTTTTTCGGACGGCCTTTTCAACCCAATCGGCGTTTCTTCCCCTTTTTTTTGCGATACTCCTTGCATGGGCCACCATGTCATTTATCACCTTTTCGGACATGGCGCCGCTGATTTCCTTGCCGCCGGCCCCCACCGGATGCGCCGCACCGATGTTTGTTCCCGGCGCCATGGCTGCAATGTCTGCCGCCATAGTAATCATTACGCCTGCTGAAGCAGCCCTGGCCCCGCTCGGAGCCACATAAATCACAACCGGGACCTTGCTTGCAAAAATTGCCATTACAATTTCACGCATGGATTCGGCAAGACCGCCCGGAGTGTCAAGCTCGATAATAATACATGAAACGCTTTCCTCCGAAGCTTTGTTAATCCCTTTTTTCAAAAAATCAGCCACCGCCGGACTGATGGGACCCGACATCTGGATGATATAGACCTCATTTACTGCTGCAAAACCGTTTCCGGGGCAGCAGAATAACACAAACAATAAGGCCGATATAAGGAAAAAGATGTTTTTCATGTTCTTTTTATTCAAGTTGGTTCTCTTTATTCATAACTGGAATGTTGGAAAAATGGGTTGTTGTAGAATTTCCGGGTCGTTTAATCGCCCAATGCCTTCATCAACTTTTTCATATCTTCCCAAACATCACGCTTTTTACCTGGGTTGCGAAGAAGGTAGGCCGGGTGATATGTGGGCAAAAGCCTTATCCCGTTATAATCATGAAAACGTCCTTTGAGTTTTGAAATAGGTTTTTTTGTTTCAAGCAGCGCCTGTGCGGCAAAAGTCCCCAGGGCACATATAAAATCCGGCTTTATGGCCGCAATTTGACGCTTTAAAAAAGGTAAACACGACTCTATCTCGTCCGGCAGGGGATTTCTGTTACCCGGCGGGCGGCACTTTATGATATTACATATATAAACCTGTTCGCGGGTAAACTTTATGGCCTCTATTATCTTTGTAAGAAGACGGCCAGCAGCCCCTACAAAAGGTTTCCCTTTTTGATCCTCATCATAGCCCGGTCCTTCGCCCACAAATACCAGTCTTGCATGAGGATCACCGGCGCCAAAGACAATATTTTTTCGGCTTTCCGAAAGCCTGCAGCGGCGGCATTCACCCAGATCAATTCGGATCACCTCCAAGGTTTCGGATGAAAGTACCGCTTTATGTCCCCAAGATTCCATTATGTTAAGGCTCTCTTTTGAACAGTCAAAACCACGGCAACCGTTTTCGGATAAAAATCGGAAGCTTTCGCATAGTTCTTCAAGCGCCGTATCAAAATCGCTTTTATAAGACATCTGTATTATATTTACCGGTTATAATTTGAACGTAACATCTCAATAAATGATGGATTCGGCTCAACATAACCATTTAATACACCAGAACTTATTGAGAAGTTACATTTGAACTTTCTAATTTTTAATATAATTACAAGTTAGTTCTCTTCAACCCCCCTGCCATCGCAAGTCATGACCGGGAAGGTCACAATTGGAATAAAGGAATGCCGGTGCCATTATTCCAGTTGGGGCGAAGCCCCTAAATTTTCTTTAATATCCGGTCCAGAAGAATATGGGCGACCTCATCTTTTTGCATTTCAGGAATAGCCTCTTTTGTGCCGTCTCTATAAAACAGGGTCACCTTATTGGTATCAATACCAAAACCCGAAGAGGGCCCCCCCACGAGATTCCCCACAATAATATCAAGATTTTTTTCTGCCAGCTTTTTTTCTGCAAACGGTTCAAGGTTTTCCGTTTCCGCAGCAAACCCCACAAGTATCCGGTCTTTTTTTCTCCTCCCTACCTCTTTCAAAATATCCCGGGTTTTTTCCAGTGACAAAACCAGTTCATCCTTTTCCTTCTTGATTTTCTGTCCGGACTGCTCCTTTGGCCGGTAATCAGAAACCGCTGCTGCCTTAATAATTATTTCTGAATCTTCCATGTGCTCAAACACAGCAAGGGCCATCTCCCGGGCCGTGCCTACCCTGACCACCGTCACGTTATTTGGATCGGGAAGATTTGTCGGGCCTGTTATCAGAATAACATTCCCCCCCCTTTGTTCTGCAGCCCTTGCTACCGCAAAGCCCATCTTTCCGGAAGAAGGATTGCTGATGAACCGAACCGGATCGATAAATTCGCGAGTCGGACCGGCGGTTACAAGTATCTTTTTACCCTTCATATCTTTGGGTGAAAGATAAAATAACAGCCTGTCAAGTATATCTTCGGGTTCAGGAAGGCGACCGGGTCCGGTAGCACCGCAAGCAAGTTCCCCTGATTCCGGTTCTATGACAAAATGCCCATCGGACTTGAGTCTCTCAAGATTCCTCTGGACCGCTTTTGCTTCAAACATATTCGTGTTCATAGCAGGGCAGATTACCACAGGACATGTTACCGCCAGAATAAAAGTGCTCAGCGCATCATCGGCAATCCCGCCGGCGATCTTGCCGATAATATTTGCCGTTGCCGGTGCAATAATCACAGCATCCGCTTCATTCGCCCAATCAATATGCCTGATGGAGGCATCATCAACCGTTTCAAAGAGACTGGTACAGACCGGTTGGCGTGATAAGGCCCAAAAAGTTAGAGGCCCTACAAACTCTGAGGCGTTTTTAGTCATAATGACCCTGACGTTCGCCTCCTCCTTGATAAGGAGCCTTAAAAGTTCGACGCTCTTGTATGCTGCAATCCCTCCTGATACACCCAGTACGATATTTTTATTACTGAAAATACGTTTCATCTCTGGCCACCGATATATCTTTGTAGTTTCTTAAGCTTTTGAGTGCCGTTAAACCTGAGCAAAAGATCGATCCATTCACTGAACAGCATGAAAAGATTCTCTCGATCTTCATCAAATCCTCTGTTTTCAATTTCAGAAAGCGCATCAATGAGATCCTGGCGACCCGGTTCCTGTTTTAATAGGTAGTTATAAATTTCTGCCGCTTTACCCAAATTGCCCTGATCGGCATAGACTTTTGCCATTGTCCGGGTATAAAAAACATCATCTTCCATTAATTTTATTTACCCTTTCTACCTTTCTTTACCTTGATCACAACCTCGTCTTTACCGATCACGCCAAGTTCATTCCTGGCCACATTCTCTACATATTCGGGATCGTTCTTCAATCTTTCTATTTCGCGATACAAGGAAAGGTTTTTCCGGATCAGTTCATCATTTTTCTTTAACAGAATGTCTCTTTCCGTTTTCAGCCGGTATAAATCGGCAAGACCATTTTCACCGAATAGAGTGAACATTAGCAACGAAAACAGTACTATTATTGCAAAAGCAAGCAGAATATTTTGCTTTGAAATCACTTTTTATCTATGCCTTTCCCGGCTATAGCCAGAACATTTTTTAGTTCCTTGCTCTTTAGCAATAAGGAAAAAGAACCATAGAGAACAAGACCGGTCACGATACTTCCCATGAGCCCGAAGAAAAGGCCGGATAATGTCCCGTCTTCAGAAGGAATAATCAAAAACGCAGTGGCCCAGACAACAGCTCCCATAATCCCTGAACAAATCATTATTTTACAGGCAGACTCGGTAATACCTTTCAATCCCAGCGCACCGAGTTTTTTCCTCAAGGCCCGGACAAGAAGCCCCAGGTTCAACATTGAAGCAAGGGACGTTGAGAGTGCAAGACCACCGTGTCCCATCGGTCCCATAAGAATGACTCCGAGTATGATATTGGCGCAAACGGACACGACGGCAGTTCGTACTGGCGTCCTTGTGTCCTGTAATGCATAAAATGTCGAAACAACAATCCGTACCGCTGAAAAAGCCCAGAGACCTATACTATAATACAAAAGCGCGTATGCAGTCAAACGTGTGGTTTCTGAATCAAAAGCTCCTCTTTTAAACAACAATGCAACAATAGGTTCCCTTAATACGATCAGGCCGACCATTGAAGGGATGGTGATAAAAAAGACCATTCTCATGGCGTATGAAAAGGTATCTCTGACAGCCTGCAAATCTTTTTCAGCCGCCTGCCTGGAAAGACTTGGCAGAACAGCAGTGGCCGTGGCTATCGCAAATATTCCGAGTGGAAACTGTACCAGGCGGTCAGCATAATAAAGATACGAAACACTCCCTTGGGCCAGTAAAGAAGCAAGCAGGGTCCCCACCAGGATGTTGATCTGATATACAGCGGCGCCGAATATGGTTGGAAGCATGAGCAGGCCGACCTTTTTTAGACCGGGGTGGTAAATATTTGCTTTTTTCCAGAAATAAAACCCTTTTTTTATAAGAAAGGGCACCTGAAGTGCCAGTTGCAAAAATCCCCCGATCAGCACCCCGATGGCAATCCCAGTCACCGGATCAGCCATGTGAGGTGCAATTAAGAATACCGAGCCTATTATGGAAATGTTCAAAAAAACCGGGGCCAGGGCCGGTGCGGCGAAATGACCGAGAACATTAAGTATCCCCATGCAAAGTGCAACAAGTCCGATGAAAAAAATATACGGAAACATGATACGGGTTAAAAGTACCGTAAGTGAATATTTTTCGGGTGAGGCGACAAACCCGGGAGCGATAACCCGGATGATAACTGGGGACAGCAAAATACCTGCAATAACGGTGGCAACAAGCAACACGGAAAGGAGCCTTATGGCGGACCTTGCCATTTCAAAGGCATCATCTTTTCCCCGTTTTGTAAGGTATTCGGTAAAAACGGGAATAAATGCAACGCTCAAAGAACCTTCGGCAAAAAGCCTTCTTAAAAGGTTGGGAATTCTGAAAGCTACAAAAAAAGCATCCGAAGCGAGCCCGGCGCCAAAAAACCAGGCAATCACCACATCTCTTATGAAACCGAAAAGGCGGCTCAATAAAGTTGCTGATCCAACAATGCCTGCAGCTTTTGTCACACGGTGGTTTTCAGTGGTTGGCTGGTTTGTTGATCGGTTCATTAGCAATTTAACATCTTCGAATTTTAACAACTTCTCGAAAATACAGGTTTTTTAATAGTAACCTGGTTATTCCATCAGAATGGAAGAATGGAATGCTGGAATATTGGGGCTAAGGGCGGAAATAAACCATTTTAATTCTAAAAAACTCCTTTCCTTCAACTTCCTTCAGGACAAGCTCACCCATCATTCCATTACTCCATCATTTTTACCCAGCCTGCCCCGCCTGTCGAAGCAGCGCGTAGATCCCGCTATCGGGGCCCCGTAGCTCCGGGAGATGGTACTGGGGTAGGTCCCCGTGAAAGTACCGGGACAGGCCTGCAGATCGTACTGGGGTGAAACTTTTTTCTATTTCAGCGGGGCCTCCTATTTCAATTGGGCCTGCCCGCTCGTGCCCCAGGCCATATCGCCTTGCCCGTCCGCCATGGGCTGCGCCTCAGGCGAATGCCGGGAAGGCTCAGCTAGCGGGCGAGCTTGCAATGGCAGGCGGGGCGAAGCCCCTAAGTTCGAATTGCTAAGTTAAAATAAAGCTTGACATATCTCCTGTGAATCTGTATCCAGATTATTTTTATTTATAATATTAGATTAAAAGGAGCTGATAAATTGGCTAACCATAAATCCGCGATAAAACGTGCGCGCCAAAACGAAAAAAAGCGAATGCGCAACAAATCTTCGAAAACAAGAATAAAGAATATCGTCAAAGGCGTACGCCAAACTGTTAGCGAAAAATCGAATGAAGCGGCACTGGCTGAACTCGATATTGCAAAATCTATAATCGATAATGCAGCAAAAAAGGGTGTGATCCACAGGAAAACCGCATCTCGAAAAATTTCCCGCCTTTCCAGACTTGTAAACACCATCTCGGCCTAATCCGGATTTCTCACGGGCTAAGGACTCACTCAAAGCGTCAGAAAGCGTACACCGCAAAGCAAAAGCGGGCTTTTTATAGCTGTGCGAAGGATTGGAATTCTTTTAAAAATCGGCGGTTAACCTGTTGAAAATATTTTCCGCAAGCCTTTTGGAAAGCGTTTCGATGGCAACCCGTTTATTACGTTCTGTAGACTGTTTTTCGGGCATTACTTGATAGGCCTCGTTTTCGGAAACGGCTTTTGCAGACCATATGACCCCGCCGGATTTATGTGTTAATCGCAAATCCATGTTAAGCACAACCCGTCTTTCACTGGAGGTATACTCCCCTCTGTGTGAAATCGTTCTTTCACTTATCGATTGAACAACACCGGTAAGAATTGCATCGGCCTTGTCACTTCCGGCTACAACCACCTGCTCATGCCTGGTAAATTCATATATGAGATCATTTGTAATTATATTCTCCACCCCGGTTTCTGCGGTGCGGTTTTCAAACATCTTCACACTGATCGAGGTTATACCGGCTGGAAGATTTCCCCCACCGGCAAACCGGTATCCGCAAGCCGAAAAAAACGACCATAACAAAATGATTGTCCAGGCATATTTTTTTTTAACAAGCAACGATCCTTCTGCGGTTGATCTCATCACTTATACCACGATATTCACAAGTTTCTTCTTGACCACAATAATTTTCTTAATCGTTTTATTATTTATAAATTTTTGAACACGCTCGTCCGAAAGGGCCAACGATTTGATTTTATTATCGTCCGCATCCACATCAACATGGAATCTGCTTCTTACTTTGCCGTTTACTTGAATTACGATCAAAAGTTCATCCTTTAACAGGGCGTCTTCCCTGTATGACGGCCATGATGCCAATAGAACGCTGGACTCAACTCCCAGGGTCTCCCAGATCTCTTCGGCAAAATGTGGAACAATGGGCGACAAAAGGAGCGCAACCGATTCCATGGCAAATCGCATGACCTCGATATCTTGAGTATCACTTTTTACAGGATCGATTCCGTACATGGTATTCACAAGCTCCATGATTGCACTGATAGCCGTATTAAAATGGAACCGGTCCTCTATATCTTTTGTAACTTTATATATGGTCTCATGGGTTTTTTTGAACATTTCACGGGTTTCTCCTTCCAGAAGATCGGGGCTCCCGTTAAAAGGGGTTGCATCCTTAATTGAATCAATCCAGTTCCAAGCAAGGCGCCAGATACGATTCAAGAAGCGATACCCACCTTCAACTCCCTGCTCGCTCCATTCAAGATCTCTTTCCGGCGGAGCTGCAAAAAGGCAAAAGAGTCTCGTTGTATCAGCTCCGTATTTTTCAAGAAGAACATTTGGATCGACAACGTTCTTTTTTGACTTGGACATTTTTTCAACCCGGCCAAGGGTAACCACTTTGCCACATTTTTTACAATGCCGTTCTGCGCTACTCCCTTCCACCTCTTCAGGAAGAAGGAAACCGTGTTCCGGACATGAAACCGTCTCTTTACAGACCATCCCTTGTGTCAAAAGCCGGGTAAAAGGTTCCTTGTATTTTACCAGTTCAAAGTCGTTCAACACGCGGGTATAATACCTTGAATAAAGCAGATGTAAAATAGCATGCTCAACGCCACCTATATATTGATCAACGGGCATCCAGTAATCTACGGCCGTTTTGTCAAACATGCCCGTGTCACAATTCGGGCTGCAGTATCTTTCATAATACCATGAGGATTCCACGAAGGTGTCCATTGTATCGGTCTCTCTTCTGGCCTCAGGGTTGCCGCAAGCTGGACAGGTTGCCTTTGCAAAATAATCGAGAGCCCCAAGCGGCGACCTTCCGCCCTCCAGAAGATCGGCATTCTCCGGGAGCAGAATGGGAAGATCCTGCTCCGGCACGGGAACAATACCGCATTTTTTGCAATAAATTATGGGAATCGGCGCACCCCAGTATCGCTGCCTTGAAATACCCCAGTCCCTCAGCCTGAAACTTGTCGTCTTTTTGCCCATTCCTTCCTGTTCCAGAAAAGAAGCGATTTCGTCAAGCGCCGTGACATTGTCCATTCCGTCAAACCGACCGGAATTGACCATCACACCTTCACCGGTGTATGCTTCGGTCATGGTGGCGGAATCCAGATCGTCATCATGCGGTTTTACGACCAACACGATATCCAGGTTGTACTTTCGAGCAAAATCGAAATCACGCTGGTCATGTGCAGGAACTGACATAACCGCTCCCGTGCCATACTCCATGAGCGCAAAGTTTGCTGTGTAAATCGGCATCCGTGCACCGTTCAAGGGATTGAGGCAATAGGCGCCGGTAAAGACCCCCTCTTTCTCATAACTCTCCACCGCCCTGGCCGATCGGTCCTGAAGGGATATGTGTTCGACAAATTTGCGAACTTTGTCTTCCTGGAGCGTCCCTTTCGACAAATTTAACACCAGCGGATGCTCCGGAGCAAGGCACATGAAAGTTGCGCCATAAACCGTATCCTGCCGGGTTGTAAAAACCGGTATCTGTTCATCTGTATTCTCTATGGGAAAGCGGATTTCCGCACCCACACTCTTTCCTATCCAGTTCTTCTGCATTGTGATAACCTTTTCAGGCCATCCGGGAAGTTTGTCGCAATATGCCAGTAGATCTTCCGCGTAATCTGTAATGCGGAAAAACCATTGCCAAAGTTTTTTCTGCCGAACCGTCTGACCACAGCGCCAGCACATACCGGCTTCCACCTGCTCGTTGGCAAGAACCGTCTGGCAGTGTTCACACCAGTTCAAAAAAGATTCCTTTCGATAGATCATTCCCTTTTCGTACATTTTTAAAAAAAGCCATTGTTCCCACCGATAATATTCAGGACTGCACGTGGCGATTTCCCTGTCCCAGTCGTAAGAAAAACCGATGCGCTTTAGCTGAAATCGCATGATATCAATATTTTCATAGGTCCATTTGGCGGGATGGCTGTTGTTCGCAATTGCGGCGTTTTCCGCCGGCATACCGAATGCATCCCATCCCATTGGATGAAGAACATTGAATCCCCGCATTCTTTTGTACCTTGCAACCACATCACCGATGGTATAGTTCCTAACATGTCCCATGTGTATATTTCCGGACGGATAGGGAAACATTTCCAGAAGATAATATTTTTCCTTACCCGGATCCTCTTTGACCTTAAAAAGCTTGGATGTTTCCCAGAAATTTTGCCACTTGGATTCTATGGTTTTAGGATCGTATCTTTCATCCATTGTATCTACGCTACCTCACTTGCATGGTTTAGTTTCTTAATGATAAATTTTGTGTCCTCCAAAGGCGGTTTTATGACATGTTATGGAAAAAATTCCACGACCCCTCACCTAACGATACTTGCAACAAATTAATTTCACATGCCACAACACGATATAAATAGCAAGGGATAAGAAATCGTTTGACTTGTCTATGACAATTTCATATTCATTTAAGAAAGCAAGTGCTTAAAATAAAGGCATCAATTCCGGTGTTGAAGGACCGATATTTTATGAGCAAGATCCTTATTAATGCCATAGATCCTGAGGAATGCAGGATTGCAAAAGTAAAAGATTTAAAACTCGAAGAATTTCATATCGAAAGTGCTGCAAGAGAAATTATTCACGGCAACATTTACAAAGCGGTTATTTCACGTATTGAGCCCAGCCTACAGGCCGTTTTCGTAGATTACGGGGCTGATCGCCATGGATTTCTTCAGAAGCATGAAATTCATAGCGACTATTTTCAGGACAATCTTTTAAAAGACAAGTCCATAAAAAAAATGGTGAGGCGTGGCCAGGAACTCCTGGTACAGGTCACAAAAGACCCGTTTATGAAAAAAGGGGCCATGCTCACAACTTACATATCTCTCCCGGGAAGATACTTGGTGCTTATGCCTGGAAGCGATAACCGGGGCATTTCACGTAAAATAGAAGATGAAGATGAAAGAAGCCGCCTTAAAGGTATTATCAACAAACTCAAGTTGCCTGAAGGATTCGGCATCATCGTCCGAACCGCCGGAATAAACTGTACCAAGATGCGCGTGTCCAGGGATTTAAGATATCTGTTACGGCTCTGGAAAAATATCAAAAAAGATGTGGCTAAAGCAAAACCTCCGGCACTGCTTTACAAGGAGCAAAACCTTGCTTTAAGATCCATACGTGACTATTTCACCCCCGACGTGACCGAAATCCTCATTGACGATATTGGCGTATATCATGAAGTTAAAAACTTTGTTAAAATCATTTCCCCAAAACATACCAAGATTGTCAAACACTACAAAACGGACAGGCCGATATTTACAAAATACCAGCTGGAAGAACAGATCGCATCCATATATAAAAGCCGTGTCAAATTAAAATCCGGGGGATATATTATAATAACTCAGACAGAAGCGCTGGTTGCCATTGACGTCAATTCGGGCAAGGCCACTCAAAAAAAATCTATTGAACAGACCGCTCTTCAGACTAATATTGAAGCAGCCGAGGAAATTTCTCGTCAGCTAAGACTCAGAGATTTGGGCGGTCTTATCGTGATCGATTTTATCGACATGAAAGATCCCAAGCATAAATTAGAAGTTTTTAGGGCCGTCAAAAACAATGTAAAATTTGACAAGGCCAAAACAAAGATCGGCAAGATTTCAATGTTCGGACTGATGGAAATGTCGAGACAGCGGCTCAGGCCCTCCATTGAATCCAGCAGTTTTGAATCCTGCAGCCATTGCGGGGGCAAAGGGCTTATACCTTCCACTGAGATGCTGGTCCTCGACTTTCTCCGCAAACTTCGTCTTGAAACCTTAAAAGATGAAATCTCAAAAGTAAAGGGGATCGTCCCGTCGGTAGTGGCCGACTATCTTTTGAATAAGAAACGCAAGGAAATTCTTGACCTGGAAATAAGGCGCAACCTTTCCATCACCATCGAAGGAGATAACTCGGTCGTCCACGGCATGAGTAAGATTATTTGTGAACAGTAAAACACGAACCTAACCCGGACAAGCCCGTCCTCCTGCCGACCGAAGTGAGGCGGACGGGCCGGAATCAAAAAATAAGTTCACAATTCAGAAACTATAGTTTATAATATTTATTAAAAGTCAGTTTTTTGACTGTTTACGAAACCGTTTCAATTATGCCAAAAAAACCCGCTCAAATATCAAGTAAAGCCATAGGAATTGCAGTAAGCTGTATAATCCTTGTCACAGTTGCCGGTTTATGGTTCTGGTTAAAGAGAAATTCAACGGTCAATACTAAAAATGAGCCTGAAAAAGTTCATATACCTCCAACAGCAAAGAGTGTCATTGATTACAATAACATCGAAAAAGACAAAGAGCTCATAGCGCTTATGCAAAAGCGCAAAGCAGAATACGGAGTTGAAAAAGGGGTTGACATTATTACAAAATCTGATGAATCTTTTAAAATCGGTGATTCAACTGTCTCAATGCAGGAGGTTTTGGATAAGATACGTATTAAAAGTGGAGATATTGTTGAAAGGGACCTTGAGTCAAAGAAAATGGACCCCATGAAAAACTCAGAATCATTCGGAATATACGTTGTTCAGCCCGGTGACAATATATGGAATATACATTTTAATTTTCTGAAAGATTATTTTGCTCATAAAGGCATCTCCCTTTCACCGCTTGCCGACGAACCTGAAAGGTGGGGGCAAAGTTCGGGGGTTGGTAAACTTCTTAAGTTTTCTGAAAGAACGGTTAATATTTACAACATAAAAGAACGCAAGTTAGATGTTGATCTTGACCTGATCTATCCCTTGAGTAAGGTGGTTATCTATAATATGGACCAAATTTTTGTACTTCTGGATCTCATCGATTACGAACATGTAAATCGCATTCAATTTGACGGTGAAACGCTCTGGATACCGTCAAATCAATTTGAATGAAAATTCGGACCCAGAGGGACCCGACACACCATCATTCCTGTTCTCCAGACCTCCAGCACCCCGATCTATTTTTATATCCGTTCATGGAGCAATTGAGTTAGCACCTAAAATCTGCATAACTAATCTCGAAGGTGTGTTATTGTTATATGATTGCAAGATATTACACTATATTTGGCAAATTTGAACTTTCACCAAAATACAGGCATCATGTATTTGTTTTTTTTCGAGATGAGTTACCCTGCTGGATTGCCGCTTCGCTCCAACAAGGCATTCAAGGGCGTAGCCCCGCTATACAAATCGGGATAGACTACTGTTCCGCCATGGCGGGAATAACGCGGCTCGAAGATCCCGCCTAAAGCGGGAAGATAGGTGCCTCGGACTCGCCCGTAGGGTGAAAATTTTCGGTACAAACTGTCACCTGACAACTAGAAGTAAAATTGTAAATAACAAACTGTTTTCATTACTAATAAAAAGGCCTCTCGAAAATTTTCATGAAATATTCGGGCTAAGGACTATGTTTTTTATATTGAAATAAACATTTGACGTATGCATTCAATTGAAGTATATCAGCGCCGTTTTTTATACTTTTTTAATACAAAAAATAAAGAGGCCTTTTAGCTTTTTGAAAATATTACCGCTTCAGGTATAATTAAATTTTTGTTGAAAAATCACACCTGAGGCGAATTAAACTCGTGGAAAATCGATTTGTTTCGAAAAACGAAACTATTTCCATGCAAGGAGGATTTGTCTTGATAAATATCGCTTATGCAATGGGCCAGGGCGGGGGAGCTGCAGGCCAGGGAGCAGGAGGATTTTCAGCACTGATCCCGATTATCCTGATGTTCGTTATTTTCTATTTTCTGCTTATTCGGCCCCAGCAGAAAAAATCTAAAGAACATCGTGAAATGATGAACCGTCTTAAAAAAGGAGACCGCATCATTACAAGTGGAGGCCTTCATGGTCGAGTTACAGCCGTAAGTGAGACCACGATGACTGTTGAAATAGCTGACAAGGTCCGTGTAAAGATCGCCCGCGGCAACGTCAGCCAGGTCGTCCAGTCTTCATCGCAGCCCCAGGAAGCAAAAAAAAAGAAGGGATGATTCAGTTAGCTATCTTTATTTGAAAAGATTAACTGATTTTCTTTCTTTATACGATCACTTATGCACAAGTTTTATCCGCTTTCGGCGTGATTGAGCCCCGTCTGCAGTTTGGATTAGTAGCCATCATTTTATTTTGGACGCAACTTCAGGAAAGGAAAAGATCATTGAAAAATCTCTCATGGCGAGCGGTTTCCGTTATTGCAGTTATTGTCATTGCCGTTATTTACATTCTTCCGACCATAAAACCATCTTTGTGGCCCCATAAAAAGATAAACTTAGGACTCGATCTTCAAGGCGGCATGCACCTTGCACTTGAAGTGGATACGGAAAAAGCCGTGGAAAGCACCATAGAACGTATCAGCCAGGAAATGCGAAGTTTTTTTAAGAAAGAGCACATCCGGCATATCGAGTTGAATCGTATCGATGGAAGCCGCATTTCGGTCCAGTTGCAAGGCCAGGAAAACATCGACGGATTTGAAAAGCTGCTCGACAAAGAATTTAAAAATTTGCGCATCCTTTCAAGATCAACCCACGACGGAATCCTTACGATGATGCTGGATCTTCCTGACAAAGAGTCCGATCAAATCAAGAAGCTGGCAACCGAACAGGCCCTTGAAACCATCAGAAACCGGATCGACCAGTTCGGCGTCAGTGAACCTGATATTCGACAACAGGGTGAAAAACGGATACTTATCCAACTCCCCGGCATCAAAGATACAAAAAGGGCCAAGGATCTTATCGGACGGACCGCTCTTTTAGAATTCAAACTGGTCGATGAAACCCATGATTTAAATTCCGCCCTGCAAGGGAATGTGCCTCCGGGCAGCGAGGTTCTCTATGGCATTAAAGAAGATCCGGAAACACGGCGTGTCATAAAAACTCCCTATCTTATAAAAAAACGGACCCTTTTAACCGGAGCACACCTAACTGATGCAAAGGTTCAAATAGACTCTCAATACAATGAACCCTATGTTTCTATCAATTTCGACAAAAAAGGGGGAAGAGGTTTTGCAAGGATAACCGGAGCAAATGTAAAAAAACGTCTGGCAATCGTTTTGGATAAAAAAGTACATTCAGCACCGGTTATACAGGAAAAAATTACCGGCGGTCAGGCCCGAATTACCGGACGTTTCACCACTGAAGAAGCACGTGATCTTGCCATTGCCCTTCGTGCCGGCGCCCTTCCGGCTCCCGTCAACATCCTTGAGGAAAGGACCGTGGGTCCTTCTCTTGGAACCGATTCCATTAGAAAAGGGCTCATCTCAATGTGTGTCGGGGGTATCCTCGTTATTCTGTTCATGATTGTCTATTACAGGGCTTCAGGGCTTATCGCAGACTTTGCGCTGATTCTTAATATTATCCTGATCGCCGGAGGGCTGGCCGGCTTTCAGGCCACGTTGACACTACCGGGTATCGCAGGGATAATTCTCACTATCGGTATGGCCGTTGATGCCAATGTTCTTATATTCGAACGTATACGGGAGGAAATGAGCATAGGCAAGACACCGCGAGCGGCGGTGGACGCGGGCTACGACAGGGCTTCTCTTACAATACTCGATGCTAACGTAACAACGCTTGTTGCAGCCCTTGTCCTGTTCCAGTTCGGCACCGGCCCGGTTAAAGGATTTGCGGTAACACTCAGCTTGGGTGTACTTTCCAGTCTTTTTACAGCCCTTATTCTGTCCCGGTTAATATTCGATTATTTCTTAGTAAAACTAAAGAGTAAAAGCCTAAGCATCTAATTATATCTTAACCTGTTTTAATAGGAGCATTATATCACAAAGCATAACAACATCATCTTAGGGGACACCATCAATGCAGTTTATAAAACCTGATATTAACATTAATTTTGTCAGTAAGAGAAAAATTGCTTTCTTCATATCCCTGGCCATGATCCTTGTCAGTATTGCCTCTCTCTTAATTCATAAAGGACCCAGATACGGCATTGATTTTGCCGGCGGTACATTGATACAGGTAAAGTTTAGCGTCCCTGCAAGCTTGAATAACATAAAATCGGGCCTTGCCGCCATAGATTTAGGCAAATCTTCAGTTCAACAGTTCGGAGATCAGCGTGATAATGAATATCTTATCCGAACGGACATATCCATCACGACCTCACAGGGATTTTCTTCAAAAGTGCAGAAAGCACTGGAAGCCTCAACAGGGAATGAGGTCAACATTCGTCGTGTTGAAATGGTGGGACCTCAGGTGGGCAAAGACTTACGGGAAAAGGCTCTTTTCGCCATGTTTTACGCCCTGCTCTTTATTACTATATATATATCCGGCCGTTTTGAGTTAAAATGGGTTCTAAGCGGAGTTATGGCCGGCGCACTCATGGGTGCTGTATATCTCCTTTCTGTTTTTAATGTCAGCGTCCCTTATCTTATCGCAGCCGCATTGATCGTAACACTTTTACTTTTCTGGTTTCTCGAGCTGAAATACGCTATGGGGGCCATTGTAGCTCTTATCCATGATGTCACCATAACCGTTGGGATATTTTCTATTTTTGACATAGAATTTACCCTTCCGATTATCGCGGCTCTTCTCACCATCATCGGATATTCATTAAATGACACCATCATTATTTTTGACAGAATCCGGGAAAATCTGAGGAAATATCACAAAAATCCCCTGGAATTCACAATTAACAGAAGTGTAAATGAGACTCTCAGCCGAACCATACTGACCTCTATAACTACCCTTGTTGTCGTTGTTGCTCTGTTTGTACTGGGAGGCGGGATTATTCATGACTTTGCATTTGCAATGATAATAGGCGTTATTATCGGAACCTACTCATCGGTTTACGTTGCAAGCCCCATACTCCTTGCATGGCATGGGCGTGGAAGAAAGAAATAAGTGGAAAACATTCTGCCATGGTTTGTTCTGAAAAGTGTTCCAGGAATCGGAAATCACCTTTTCAAGCGGCTAATAGATTGTTTCAATTCACCTGAGAATGTTTTTGAAGCTTCCAGAAAGGATCTTCTTGAGGTAGAAGGCATAACACCTCGTCTTATCGCCGCAATAAAGCATCACAAAATTGGTGATTCGGTCAAAAAGGATCTCGATCTTGTGATAAAAAAAGGTTATAAAATTGTCACCATGGCGGATACGGATTATCCACCCCTTTTACTTCAAATACCGGATCCTCCGCCTTTCTTGTACGTTTTCGGCCGTCTTAACGGTTCATTTAAAAATATAGCGGTTGTGGGCTCCAGGATTGCAACAGAATACGGCATCTCTACAACCCGCCGTCTGTGCAAAGACTTGGCTTTACTTAAAATGACTATCGTCAGCGGCATGGCAATTGGCATTGATTCGGCTGCCCATCAAGGAGCACTAACAGGCAAAGGAAATACGATTGCGGTGTTAGGAAGCGGTTTGGAGATCCTTTATCCGGCAGAAAACCGCAAGCTTTTTCATATGATCGCCGAAAACGGAGCCGTTATTTCGGAATTTCCTTTGTTGACTGAACCTGAGCCACACAATTTCCCAATACGAAACAGGATAATTAGCGGAATTTCATTTGGAACCGTGGTCGTTGAAGCTACAAAAAGAAGCGGATCACTTATAACAGCCCGACTTGCCGCAGAGCAAAACAGGGAAGTATTTGCCATCCCGGGAAGCATTCATTCATTCAAAAGCACCGGGACTCACACTCTTATAAAACAGGGGGCCAAACTGGTTGAACATGCCCAGGACATTATGGAAGAGCTCTCATATATTATTGAAGCCCCGCATGAAAAGAATAAAACCGGTAATGAAATTATGAAAAGGATCCCGCAGTTATCATCCGAGGAATCCCTTGTGTTTGAAGCCATTGATCCGTATCCTGTTCACATTGATGAACTTGCAAGAAAGCTTTCCATGAAACCCGGCAAACTGTCGAGCATTCTGCTCCAGCTGGAGCTAAAAGGTATTGTACACCAATCCCCGGGAAAACTCTTTTTCCGGGAAGCGATGGAGTAAAGGGAAGAAAAGATGAACATCGAACATCGAACATCGAACGTCCAACATCGAATGATGAATAAAAAAACCTGAACGACTGAATGATATTTTAGAGGAAACAGAAGAATTAATTAAGATTTTTGTTGCGAGCATCAAAACGGCTGAAAAGAAAAAGAAATAGTCATTCAAGGTTTGACATCGGATTTTTAAAAACAAATGAAATTAAACTGCGGAGCGAAGAGACATCATTATTCGACGTTCGACGTTCAATGTTCAGTCTGTTCGATGTTGGACGTTCATTTTTTAATATGTTCGACGTTTATATTTCAAAACAACCCGGTCCGGCATAAATGTAATCAGTCAATTTTTACAAAACAACTTAACGCTTATGGGGCTTCGCCCCAATTTGAATAATGTAATGAGGTAATATTGTGATCAAATCGCTTGTTGTCGTAGAATCCCCAACTAAAGTTAGAACCCTAAAAAAATATCTCGGTAATAGTTACAATGTCGCTGCAACCGTAGGTCATATAAAGGACCTTCCGGCAAAGGAAATCGGCATCAATATCGAGGAAGGTTTTAAACCAATATATACGAACATTCCCGGTAAACAGAAAGTCATCAGATCGTTGAAACAGGCCGCGGGCGATTCAAATGATATTTACCTTGCGCCTGACCCGGACAGGGAGGGTGAAGCCATCGCATGGCATACCGCCGAAGTCCTCAAAAAAAAGGGGAGAAGATTCCACAGAGTTCTTTTTCATGAGCTTACAAAAAATGCCATTCATAAGGCTATTGCATCCCCTGAAGATCTCAACCGTAACAAGTATGAAGCCCAGCAGGCTCGCAGAATTCTCGACAGACTTGTGGGATACCAGGTATCTCCCTTATTGTGGCGCAAAGTAAAAGGCGGACTCAGTGCCGGGCGGGTACAGTCCGTTGCCGTGCGGATCATCTGTGAAAGGGAACGGTCTATCCAGGCCTTTGAGTCCGAAGAGTACTGGACAATAACAGCTCACCTTGAGGATAACGCACCACCACCATTTACGGCAAAGCTGGCTAACGAGAAGGGAAAAAAAATTAAAATTCCCGACGAAAAGTCATCGAGCTCCATCGTGAAAGAGCTGTCCGAAGAAAAATTTATAGTGGAAAAAGTTCAGAAGAAAACCACAAAAAGAAACCCTCTTCCGCCTTTTATTACCAGCAAACTCCAGCAGGAATCAATACGTAAGTTAAGATTCTCAGCTAAAAAGACCATGAGCATCGCACAGCAGCTTTACGAAGGTATAGAGTTTGGACCCGGTGAACCCGAAGGGCTTATCACTTACATGCGTACCGATTCCACACGGATTGCAAAGGAAGCCGCTTTTGAGGCCCTAAAACTTATTCGGGAAAGATTCGGGAAAAAATATGCTCCGGATAAGCCAAGGTTTTTCAAAAACCGTAAAAAGGCTCAAGATGCTCATGAAGCCATACGGCCCACATCGGTTTTTAATACCCCTGAAAAAGTAACCCCGTATCTTTCCAAAGACCAGCTTTCCTTATACCGGCTTATCTGGGAGCGCTTTGTGGCATCCCAAATGAAGCAGGCTCTTATCAATAAGACCTCGGTATTGATAAAAGCCGGCTCCTACCAGTTTACCGCAAGCGGATCAACAGTTAAGTTTCCCGGTTTCATGGCACTTTACATGTCTGTTGACGAGGAGATCGAAAGCAAAAACCGGCAGACAAAAGATGATCTTCCTGAACTTGATGAAGGCATGGTTTTGAAACTCAATAAATTAGAGCCCAAACAACATTTTACCCTGCCGCCCCCAAGGTTCTCGGAGGCATCTTTGGTCAAAGAGCTCGAAGAAAACGGAATCGGCCGCCCCAGCACTTATTCAGCCATTCTGTCCACAATCAGGGAAAAGGGATACGTGGATATGGTTAAAAATTATTTTAAGCCCAGCGAGCTTGGATTTATCGTAAACGACTTGCTGGTGCAAAGCTTCCCCGAAGTATTTGATGTGGAATTTACCGCTAAAATGGAGGATAACCTGGACCGTATAGAAGCTTCAGAGGTTAATTCTTTAGAAATCTTAGCACGTTTTTACGACTCTTTTCAAAACGCTCTCAAAACAGCTTCAAAAGATATGCTCAGTTTAAAGGCCGTGGGTATGCCAACGGATTTGGTCTGTCCCAAATGTAATTCAACACTAACGATCAGGGTCGGCAAAAACGGACATTTTCTGGGTTGCAGTAACTATCCGGAATGCACCTATACCCGAAACTACACCCGGGATGAAAAAGGGGTAATTCATCCTGTTGAGCCGTCATTTGACGAAACTTCCGACAGAGTCTGCGAAAAATGTGGAAGACCGATGCTCATAAAACATGGAAAATACGGTACGTTTTATGCCTGCAGCGGTTACCCGAATTGCAAAAACACTCAATCGGTTGTCTCAAGCAACGGCGTGCAGGAAACCGGCGTAACTTGCCCTGAGAAAGACTGCGGCGGCACTCTTGTGCAGCGCAAGTCCAAACGGGATAAAATATTCTACGGCTGCAGTAACTTTCCCGACTGCACTTTTGCCGTATGGGACAAGCCTGTCGCTAAAGAATGCCCCAAGTGCGGCGCCAGGTTCCTGCTTGAAAAAACCACCAAAAAGCAAGGTGCTTTTCTTTCCTGTCATACCAAAGGATGCGGGTATAAACAAAAAGTGTAACGAAGTTCCTGAATCTTATTACCTGAATCTTGCATGAAAATTAATGAGAATCTTTATAATTCTTAATTGAAGCGGGTTTATACAACATTATAGCATCATACATTTTACCCAAATGTTAAATCGGATGATGTTTTTTTTCTCATCAATTTTCACCCCAAAGGGCGAGCCGGAGGCTTTCATCTGCCGCGTTATTAAGGGCTCGCAATAGCAGACTATGGCTTCGCCCTTAAGTGCCTTGTTGGAGCGAAGCGGAAATCCCGCTATCGGGGCAGATGAAAGCCTCCGACTCGTGCAAGATTCAGGTATTAGAGTGCATCAAATGCTTTGCCATATCCTGTCAGCTCAATATATCCGTGACCGGAAATTGGGCTCCCCTTTTTAGATCCACGGACGGATACACTTGAGTATCAATATTGAAAATTGATCTTATTCTTGCAGCAAAAAATTAGCCGGGAGATACGGTCATAAGGCCGATGGAATTTAGACGTCCCTGTCGAACCGTTTGATAGAACCTCTATTGTTTTACCTGAATCTTGTTCATATGTCGCTTTTATTTTAACCTAAATTGAGCGATTTTTTAATCGATCTGCACCGATCTCTTGCGCATCAAGAATCCGCGAAAATCCTCGACATATCCACGGGTATGCCTGCGGTTTTCGCGAACCCTTATGCATCAAGATCTCAGCACATCTCTTCCCAAAAGATCGCTCAACTTAGGTTTAACCTACTTCAGTTCTTTCATCAGCTCGGGAATGGTCTTCTTGGGGCTGCTTTTATACCAGGCTTTCCGGATCTTCCCGTTTTCGTTTATAAGAAAAGATGAACGAATAATTCCCATAAAGGTCTTACCGTACATTTTTTTCACTTCATTTTTAAAATTTATGTTGTAAATTTATGTGTCAAATTTTAATAAAAAGATTGCTACCCTATGACATATGTCAATGTATGCAAATGTGGTGTTTATTAATGACTTAACCCTACCCTTGTTATTGGGATCGTTCGTGAAAATTTGGGTGAGTTTGTGGAGGTGGATATGTTGAAGCGATTTTGCCTTACAATAATTGGCGTCACGTGGATTTTGACGCATGTGACCGTGGCACCAGCCGGCCAAGCACAGATCAGCGAAGCCACTCAGGAATGCCTGGATTGCCATGGCGAGTTTAATTCGGGAATCGTTCAGAACTGGCAAGACAGCCGCCACGCAAAGATGACACCGCAACAGGCCTTGAAGGTTGATAAATTGGCACGGAGGGTATCCAACACCTCTGTAGCCGAAGCCCTGCAAAACCATGCCGTCGGGTGCGCTGAATGCCATACCCTCAGATCCGACGCCCATGCAGATACAATCGAGCATAACGGTTATGAAATCCATGTGGTGGTCAGTCCGGATGATTGCGCCACTTGCCATATTACGGAAAGAACCCAGTTCGCCAAAAACCTTATGGCGCATGCACATAACAACCTGGCCAATAATCTCCTTTACCAGGACCTCCAGCGAAGCATTTTAGGTAAAAGCACGATCCAAGATGGCAAAATCCATTTCAGCCCGGCCAATGATCTCACCCGTGCAGACGGCTGTTTTTACTGCCACGGCACCCGGCTTGAGGTGACGGGTTGGAAAACCCGGGACACCGACGCGGGAGAACTTGAATTTCCGATTATCAAAGGATGGCCTAACCAAGGCGTGGGCCGCGTGAATCTGGACGGCAGCCGGGGGGCCTGCTCGGCCTGCCATACCCGTCATCATTTCTCCATCGAGATGGCCCGCAAACCTTATACCTGCAAGGAGTGCCATGTAGGACCCGACGTGCCGGCATTCAAGGTATATACGGCCAGTAAACACGGCAATATTTTTTCAACCATGCACAGCGCCTGGAATTTTACTGCAGTTCCGTGGACCATGGGCAAAGATTTTTCCGCTCCGACCTGTGCCGTGTGCCATATCAGTCTTCTGGTCAACGCTGAGGGCGAGGTCGTTAATGAGCGTACCCACCAGATGGACAACCGGCTGGGGTGGCGGATTTTCGGACTTATCTTCGCGCATCCGCATCCCAAAGAACCCGATACCACCAAAATTCGAAACAAGGACGGTCTACCGCTGCCCACCGGCTTTGACGGTGGATTTGCCAAAGACTACCTGATCGGCCCCGATGAGCAGAAAACAAGGCGGCAGACCATGCAGAACACCTGTCTGAACTGCCACGGTACCTCCTGGGTCACGGGTTACTTTGCACGGCTGGACAACACCATCCAAACTTCCAATGCTTTGGTTCTAACCGCCACCGATTTGGTGAGCAAAGCCTGGAAAAGCAGTCACGCTCAGGGACCGGACCAGAAGGGCAGCCCTTTTGACGAGTTTATCGAAAGGCGCTGGAGCGATGCCTGGCTGCTGCATGCCAACAATATACGGTTCGTGTCGGCCATGGCCGGCGGCGGCGACTACGGCGTGTTTGCAGATGGCCGGTACCATTTAACAAATGCACTGTTGGAGATGCAAAGCTGGCTGGAAAATCGGGACATGATTTCAATTTCAAAGAAGAAATGAACCGACAATATTATCACCCAGGGGACCTTTGTTCTGTATTGGATGCAGCAATCCCAGCGGGCTGAATATAACCACGCCTTGGAATATGACATAGCCCTTTGAATCGAGACCTTTGAAAAACGCCCCCTTTTGCCCAATTCCGACGTCCCCGATAATCGGGATTTATCAACAGGCTCAAATTTTAACCTGCCACCGATCTTTGGCGGGTTAATCCTCAAAATACTCAATGTATTCCTGTGGTTAAAATTTTCGCGTTGACTCGGGGCGTCCATGCCCCTCGCCCTTACGGGCAGCTTGACAGCTGTCCAATTCTGCTATCCTGCAGAATTGCCCTTGGCCTTGAACAAAATTGGACATTTTTCAAAGGTCTCGAATCTTATGCGTAACAATTTCATTTGGGTATCAGTGATGATGCCCGTCTTGGGAATGACCTCCGGCAATGACATAAAATGCGTCTGTTGTTTCTGTATTTTGAAGATAAACCGCATCCTCACCGGCAATATGAAATGCGCATCCTTCGTTTAGCTGACCGCTGAACCGTCCGGATATTTCAAAATTTCCTTTTATAGCAAGAACCATTTCTTCATGACCTTTTCCGGGTTTTATCACCCGTTGCTTTTGCGCGGGTTTTAAAACCCCATAGACCATATAGCAGGTATGGCTGCCGGTATGTTCCAAACCAAATATAAATTCACCGGACTCGGAAGTTAATGCATGATTTTTTAGATCAAATGTGTTCATTATGATGCTCCTTCTAGTGCTTATACGTCTCGGAAATTCTACAACATCTTAAAATCGAATGTTTTTTAATGGCAACCTATTTATGCCATCAGAATGGAAGAATGGAATGCTGGAATATTGGGGATAAAGGCGGAAATATACTATTTTAATTGTAAAAAACTTTTTTCCTTCAACTTCGTTCAGGACAAGCTCACCCATCATTCCATTACTCCATCATTTTTACCCAGCCTGCCCCGTAGGTCCGGCAGATCGTACTGGGGTGAAACTTTTTTCTATTTCACCGGGGCCATTATTCCAATTGGGGCGAAGCCCCTAAGTTCCGCATCTCGGGTCCGGTGCGTTGAGTGTGTTATAAAAAATATAACTCAGCGCCGGGCATCCACCATGGCAGGAATGAAACAGCGAACATGAAGTTTTGGGACAGTTGTTTTTATTAAATGTTCTGAAATGATTTAATATGGGATGCTGCCAGATGGCGTTAAAATCATCTACAAGGATATTTCCCAGTCTAAATTCAGTAAATTGAAAAAAGAGGTAACAGGGGTACATATCGCCGTTTGGCAGAAGAGATAGTTTGGTTGTACCGGCTGGGCACCGGACAAACTCAAGTTCCGGGTAACGATTCGAATCCGGAATGAAGCCGGAACAAAATACCCCGTCAATGTTTCCAAGCGTTTTTTTTAATTTCAAAATATCATGGTAAAAACTGTAAAACGGTACACTGTGTTTAACATCATCTTGATTCATTATATCCATATACAAAAAAAAAAATTCAATCCCCGGTATTCCGATAAAAGCTTCACAGGACTTGAGCAGGGTTCTTTGTTTTGAATAAACACTTTTTATTATTGGCTTATAAGTAATGATATAAGTGTGAAGATCGTGGGATAGCTTTTCAGAATTTAAGGATACTCCGATCCTTACGGTCTTTTTCGGATATGTTTCCGAAATAGCGGTTAATAGGTTAACATTTGTTCCGTTCGTACTGATGGTTGTTTTAAGCCCGTTGTGGTCGATTAAGTCAATTAACTGCATCAGGTCCGGATGAAGCGACGGCTCACCTCCGAGCATGTCAATATGATCGATCCCAAGATGTTTGAGTATCAACAAGATGTTGTGAAAATCATTAACATCAATATCTTTTAATGCCGGCAGATTACGGTTGAAACAGAAACGGCATGAATAGTTACAGTTAAGCGTGGGGTAGAACTGTATATATGACGGTTTGGCACACGGTTTATAATTTGTACAAGGCATAGCTTTGACCCTATCCGTTCACGGAGTAATTGAGTTAATGAAAATTCCAAATAACAAATTCCAAAAAAACAAACAAATCACAATGACCGAAATTCAAAATTCCAAACCTTATAATTGTGAAGAAAGGCAAACAAATACCTCTCGGAAATTCTAATTCCCCGGGAGTTACCGGGATATGCCGTAAAACGCACACATGGCCGGGTCCGGCGCTAAGGGATGCGTAGCCCGAAAACGACATCCGCCTCTGCATTCCTCAAGAGCTGTACAGCCTTTGCATTCCAACTGATCAAGAGGGACGTGATTCATATTCAGCCAGCATTGTTTCAGGCTTTTTCGCGCATCACCCAGGGGGCGGTCAGCATAAAATCCGCATTTAACCGCCTGGTTGTCAGGCAGAACGGTCATCAGATGTCTCCCGCAGGCAAATCCTTCCGATGAACCATGGTAACCGCCTCCAAAAGCGTATTTCAAATACCGGGCGGCAGTTTCGTAGGGAACGGTCAGGTCACTGTTTTTCATAAGGGACCCGCTGACGCACATCACATCAACGCCCCATTCGATGGCATTAATCTTTTCAATAAAATCGCGAATTCGGTCAAACTCATTCAGGTTATAACGATGGATCATGGTTGAAATGGATATGGGTATTCCCGCAGCATTGGCCATATGAATCCCTTGCAGGGTGGGTTCAAATGTTCCCCGGCCACGGAGTTGTTCATGGCCTTTTTCCCAGCCGTCTAAACTGAACTGAATTTCATCCACATCCAGCCAGGAAATGTTCCTGGAATTGAGTAGTGTTCCATTGGTAAACAAGACACGGCGTATCTTTAACGCTTGGGTCTGTTCAATGTATGTTTTAAGATCTTTATAAAGCAGCGGTTCTCCGCCGGAAATGAGCAATCTCAGTCCACCGTTATCAGAAAACTGACGGGTGATGTCCACGGCATGATCAACCAGCATCTCAATGGGTTGTGAAAACCCCAGATAGCAGTGCCGGCAGTTAAGATTACATTTGTGAAGCAGATGCAGTTCCAGGTATCTCAGGGAGGGTTTAAGCCCATAATCAACAGTAACGGTCGTGGGAACCGGTTGCGGATGCCCTTCAAGAATTTCCTCTTCGAGACAATATTCAACAAAATCTGCATCGGTGGTCAGTTCTTTTCCAAATGATTGGCCATTGCATCTTAACAGGAAATCTTGGGCCCGTTCATCAATTTCATATAGTTCATCCCGACCCATATGATACACAAAGGGATGTTCCAGGTTTTTCAGCGCTGATTTCGGATGAAGACGCAGATATGACTCTTGCCAATTCTTTTTGCTCATTTCTGATTGTCCACGTCACGGGTATCAATAACCCGGTTTTCAATCAAACAGGCAAGGACCATATAACCGCCGCACGGTTCAAGATCATCTGATGGTGCTGTCGATTGAAAGTCGCAATCTTCTTTCATAAACGGGCATTGCCGGCATACATATCGGGTTAATGCATCCTTGTACTTTAGACATAACTGATAATCTTTAATCGATAAATATACCTGCTCTATGGAAATGCGTCTCTGACTAACCAAAGACTCGACAACGAGTGCACCTTGACAGGCCATCTCTTCTTTTTTCCCGTCTTTATAAAACATACAAAAGGGCCGGCAGATATAGTCTTTGAAGTCTTTTTTAGTCATTGTATCAGCCCATCAAAACAAAATAGCCTGTTTACAATACCACAGGTATATATACACAGACTATTTTATTAGACTTATTAAATGATCAGCAGGAACGTTTACATTTGCAGAGACCTGTTGACGTTTTTTTGATTTTTTTAATCTTCATGATTACCTTCCTTTCTTCTTGAAAGCGATTAAATTAAAAAAATGACCCCTTAAGCGAATGGTTTCGGAAACGGTTTAAGATGGTGTCCGTTTTCATAACGGAATTCCTTATATTTTAAGTGTAAAGACTGTTTCTGTCAACTTGAAAATGAATAATAAATGATAAAAACTTGCTTATGTTAATCCAAGTTGAGCGTTTTTTGCTCCATGCCGGCACAAAGGCGAATATTGATAAAGATAACGAATAGTTTTAAAGAGTCTATTTTTCAGACGGTAAGATCGGGGGCTTAAAAAATTCTGAAGTCGGTGTCATTTTACCTCACAATCATTAAAAAAAATACCCGGAAAGATCATTTTTTTATTGAATTTTTTTAATATGTTTAGCATTAATATTTCTTTGATTTAATTTTTGTATGCTTTGAATGCAGAAATATTATCCTTGAATACTTTTTAACAACATATAATTTAAACCTAAATTTTTTGATGAAAAGGTTAAATATGCATAAAATACATATTGGGGTGTTGTGTTTGATGATGGCTTTTATCCTGGGGATTTCATTGGAAACAACCGGACAAGATTCAATAGCCGGTGAAGAAAAGCTGGAGCCTATGTGTGTTCCCATGGGCGTTATTGTGCTCCAGCCGGAAGGGATGGTCGAACGGAAGAGGTCCCCGGTTGAATTCCATCATTCCAAGCATTTTATTTATGAGTGCAGAGCGTGTCACCACAAATGGGACGGAAAAACTCAAATTACCAGCTGCACAACATCGGGTTGCCATGACCTGCTCGAGTCTCCGAAAAAGCCCACAAAATACCTGGCTTATACGGATACAGGCATCAAATATTTCAAGTATGCGTTTCATCAGAATTGTGTCGGGTGCCATAAAGCCATCAAATCCAAACGCAAAGAAATGGAAATGTCATACCAGATGTTGAACGCAAAACTGCCCAACACCGGCCCCACCGGTTGTATTGAGTGTCACCCTAAAGAATAATTTTTGCAGTATTGCTTTAGACACCCCTTGTCCTTTTTGGAAGATCTGCCTGTTTTTAAAGCTATTTTTGTTTTGAATTCGAGTAATTCTATGTTTGATGGATCAACATTCCGATCCAGTGATGAATTGTCTTTATATGAAAGCCAAAAAGATCCGTCAAATCCAATCCAAACTCTTCTTATGGTATAAAAAAAATAAACGTCCTCTGCCCTGGCGTGAAACAGATAATCCCTATTGCATATGGGTGTCGGAAGTCATGCTACAGCAAACCCAGGTAAATACGGTTCTGCCCTATTACCGGACTTTTCTTCTTCATTTTCCGAATGTGCAATCTCTATCTGAAGCCGATATAAACGACGTACTCAAGGTCTGGGAGGGGATGGGATACTATGCACGGGCAAGGAATTTGCATCGGGCGGCAAAAACGGTGGTTGAAAAACACCAAGGTAAAATTCCCGGTAACCGGCATGATATTAGAAGGTTATCGGGTGTGGAGGATTACATTGGGATCCGTCCGGGCGTAATGGCTGTTTTGAAGATTGGGCACAACCATGACTTCATCCGTCCCTTTTTTGATTATATCGTAGCATATATGCCCGTCCGGATGGTCGACCGGATCGTAACTAGAGGGAGTATTCCACTGGCCCCATGAACAGAGCAAGCCCTGATCAAGTCGGTTGTAAAGCGCACACGTTGCCCCCAAAAGCTCCCCACAAAGCGATGTGAGTCGCTCGATGTTATCAAACGGATCCGGAGAGAAATTCAAAAAACAATCGTTTATTTTGGATAGACACTCCTCACTTATCTGCAGCATTTCTATTATTTGCATATAGTTAGTGACTTCCCCTCTAACTCATTGGTTCTTTGTTCCAATTTTTCACAGATTGGTTTATCAGCCATCAGAAGATTCTCAACTGTACTAAAAACAAAAAAACGGATTTGATTCAAGGTTGTTTTAGAAGTTTGCGAACAGACTTTACAAAATCTTTTTGTTTGAAAGGCTTCCCAAGAGTGTCCTGAGCACCCAGCAATTTGGCCATACCCAAGTAATATTCCGATCCAATACGCCCACCTCCGGTAATGGCAAGAATTTTTATATCCGGAAAATCTCGCCGCAATTCAATGATAATCTCAACCCCATCCTTTTTCGGCATTAGAATATCTGTAATGACCAAATCAGCGTATCTCTCGCGGTATAATCTAACCCCATCTTTTCCATCTGGAGCATCAAATACCTCATGTCCTTCATACTCCAATGCTTTTTTGAGATTTCCACGTATGTTATCGACATCTTCTATAAGAATAATGCAATCCATCTCTTTGCCCTCCAAGATTACAGAGGAATGATCTTATTTGCTGTTTTTTCTTAAGTCTCACTAACATACTTAAACAGTCCGATCTTTTACATTTTATCACCAGTGGGCTCCATAATTTATTGAGAAGCTACGATTTACTTTCTAAACATACCTCAATTGTAAAACTTCCGAAATCTGTTTTAAAAGGTATAGCTATTTTGGGACCTTTGGTCATAGATTCAAGCTTATGACTCTTACCGGTAACCACTGAAGGGATGGCACCATGAAATACTTTACCTATTTCCTCTAATTCTTTTCTTGCCTGACCGGATATTATATTGGTCAATTCACCCACAGCATCTGCAATTTCATTATTTATTTCCTTCATCTCCTCGCCGAACATATTTGAAACGATCTTTAGAATACATAATTCATCAAATGTAATGGACATAGTCCCATTTGTTTCACCAGTAAATCCCATAACACCTGAAACATCTCCCTGGGCAACCTTATCTTTTTTGAGATAAGGTTTTCCTGCTTCAGGCTTAATAAATGCCATTGTTTCAAGAACATTCAAAGTCGCATTGATAAATGGATTAATAAGTTTTACATCCATTGTCTATCCTCCTTGGTCACTAATTGGAATGTAGAAACAGTGAAGAACTGCAAATCAACTTCCAAATACCTTATCTATTTTTTCGATAACAGTCTCTGCAGTAAACGGCTTTACAATATAGCTGTTCACTCCTGCCTTGACGGCCTCTAAAATATTATCTTTCTGGGCTTCGGCCGTAACCATCACAAAAGGCATATTTTTTAATTCATTATCCGACCTGATCCTGTTTAACAACTCTAAACCTGACATTTCCGGCATATTCCAGTCAGATAATATCAGATCAAAATTTTCCTTTTTTAAAATTTTTAAGGCACTTTTGCCACCATCAGCTTCGCTGATATTATTAAAACCGATCTGCTTTAGGATGTTTCTTAAAATCTTTCGCATGGTGGCAAAATCATCAACGATGAGTATTTTCATATTTATATCCATAAGATCTCAACCTCCTTACTCATAGTGCAAACTGTACCCTTACCGCAGGAATGCATACGGCTATGAAGAACTCGCACAAACCGTCAGACATGAAAAGCAAAGATAGAATATGCAAACAATTTTAAAATCATTTATAATTTTCCTCAATTGAATGAAATTTTTGATGTACCAAAGTGTTGTTTAATTTTGTAAATTCTTTATCACTGAATTTTCAGCAGGCTTACTCCAAGAGTTCCCTAACCGTTTTTAACAACTCTTCTCGTTCAATGGGTTTGGTTAATGTTCGTTGTACTCCTAACATCTTGGCAATATGCAAATAGTACTCCGCATCTATACGCCCGCCCCCGGATTTTGCGATGATCTTTATATTTGGAAATTCTTTTGTCAATTCCCGGATAGTCTCAATACATTCCTTTTCGGGCATAATGATATCTGTGATAATCAAATCAGTAGGCTCTTCCAGATAGATTTTCATTCCTTCTTTGCCGTTAAAAGCCTTCACTACGTCGTACCCTCCACGCTCTAATGTCTGGTGGAGTATATCCAGTATTGTTGCATCATCATCTATAACAAGAATGTGTGCCATTAGTTATTCTTTCGTTTTTTTGGAAAGCTGCTCTTTTACCTTCTTTTGAAATTTGATCGGTATTGAATTATCAATGCAATAAAAAAGGATTGCAAAATCCATCGCAATTTTAATGTCTGACTGCTTCCCAAAAGTGAATATGCTTTCAGAGGTTTTGTTATGATTAATTTTTCTCCAAAACGAAATATCTAAATTAGTTTTTTTTGTATACGCTGGGTTCTATGTATTTCAAAGAGTGATTCAAACCATTCAAACTCTCAGCTCCGCCTATTATAAAATAACTCCCGCGCTTTAAAACCGTTGACAATTTATGTATGACAGCTTCTTTGATAGGAATATCAAAATAGATCATTACATTTCTGCAGAATATGATATCGAAAATTTTTAAAGGAGGAGAATCTTTCAAGAGATTGAACTTTTCGAATTTTACCATTCTACTGATATGTTGTTTAACTCTCATATGATCTTCCCATTTGCCCATCCCTTTTTGAAAATAACGCTTTATCATATGTTTGGGTATATTTGATAAAGACTTTTTGGGATATATGGCTCTTCTGGCTCTTTCTAAACAGGAATCTGAAATATCTGTTGCCAGTATCGACGGCTCGAATCCCAATTCTATACAATATGTAAGTAAAGAATATGGCTCTTCACCGCTTGAACACGCCGCACACCAGATATTACGGCAGCTTGTATCTAAAAACTTAAAAGTTTTTGATTCTCTGAAAAAATAGGTGTGGTTGGTGGAGACGGCATCAAGAAAACTATTTAATTCATCAGGATCATTTTCGATTATCGAAAGATATTTATCGGGCTGAACGCCGAGTTTTCTGGTCCGTTTCCCAATCCTGGCATGCAACAATTGCCATTTTTCTTCAGTCAGATTGATACCGGATTCATTGTAAACGATATCACAGTACCTTTTGAATTGTCTCTTGGTCATATTTGCCAATTTTCAATTTCCCAAATAAAGATTATAATTACCTTAAATAATTTTAGGCATTTCAACTTTAGGCATTTTAGGCACTTTAGCTCATTTTAGACATTTAAATATAGGCATTTCAATCTTCAATCATTTTAAGCGCGGTTCTTGTAATATCCCCAAGACTCACCACTTTGTCTGCGGATCCGAGTTTAATGGCTTCCTTGGGCATACCGAAAACCACGCAGCTTTTTTCATCCTGAACAATTGTTCGGGCGCCGGCATCTTTCATTTCCAGCAATCCTGCGGCACCGTCCGATCCCATACCAGTAAGGATAATGCCGACGGCGTTTGCACCTGCATAATTGGCCACCGATCTGAAAAGAACATCCGCAGCAGGCCGCTGGTGGTGAACAAGCGGCCCCTTTTTTACCTGAACATAATATTTTGCACCGCTTCTTTTCAGCAGCATATGAAAATTCCCGGGGGCAAGCAGAGCCTGACCGTTTGAAACCAAATCCCCATCATTGGCCTCTTTGACCGTTATCTGGGAAAGGGAATCCAGCCTTTCTGCAAAAGAGGTGGTGAAATTGGCGGGCATGTGCTGAACGATGACAATTCCGGGCGAATTGGGAGGCATGCCCGTAAGAACCGTTTTGATGGCTTCCGTCCCCCCTGTTGAAGCGCCTATGGCGATTATCTTGTTGGTCGAAGCGGTCAGGGCGCGTGATAGGGTTATCGGTTTTACCGTGTCGGATTCATTAACGGATTTAATCCGCTCTTTGACATTCACTCTTGCAACGGCCCTGATCTTGTCTGCCAGTTGAACGCTCATGTCTCCAACCGAATAGGCGGCCGAAGGCTTGGAAATTACCTCAAGCGCTCCACTTGCCAGGGCTTCCAGGGCCATTTTTCCCCCTTTTGGTGTAAGGGAACTGACAATGATCACCGGAAGCGGATAATATTTCATAAGTTTTTTAAGGAAGGTGATACCATCCATGCGGGGCATTTCGATATCCAGTGTGATGACATCGGGTTTAAGCTTAACGATCTTGTCCCTGGCCACATACGGATCAGGAGCCGCACCTATGACTTTAATACCTCTTTCGCGGGACAGTTCATTACTAAAAACCTTGCGAACTACCGCAGAGTCGTCTACAATTAAAACTTTTATATCTATTTTCATAACTTATCTTTCAATTGAAATGCCTAAAATGATCTAAAATTTACCCTGTGAAATTCCGTAGGACTATTTCACCGGGGTGCCTAAATTAAATAAGTGGTTATTTTTTTCTTGCCGATAGATGTGAATTTTGCGCTCCATGTTTACCCCATTTTAGGCAATTTAGCTCATTTTAGGCATTTTTAATGTTCATCTGAAACGCCAGATAATTTTCCAGGGCTTCAACTACAATAGAAAATCTTTTTTCAGAATCAGATAAATCTTTAATAAAATCATGAAACCCGAGCAATTCGGGAACCCCGAGGTCGAAAACTGCCTCCGGATCATACAGACTAAAAGTGTTGCCCATAATCATATTTATAATTTCTTTGACGGTTCCATTAATTTGATCATCGGAGATTGCTTGTTCATCTTTTCCCATAAAGTCGGCGGTGATAGATAACGCCGATTTTTTGGGGATACAAAAAACCGCGTAACCGGACAAGGGGCCGCTAAAACTCAATTTTGCAGCTATAATTGGATCTTTTCCCGTGTCCCACAGTTCAAGAATGTCTAGATCATTAGAAAAATCCAAAGACAAAAAAAACATGGTTTCCAGAACGTCAGAAATCGAATTCTTCATCGCCATTGTCATATCTTTGTTCTTCATCTTCTGTTTCTCCCATTATATACTTTAGTTTTTGCTTGATTTGTTCGGGTGTAAAAGGCTTTTTGATATAGTCTATTACACCTTTTGCCATAAATTGTTCGACCCTTTCCTTGCTCCCTTCGGTAGTGATCATTACAGCGGGGATTGAATTGAGGTCATCGTGTTTATTCATTTCTTCCACAAGCTCCAGGCCGTTCATATCGGGCATATTGTAATCTATCAGAGCCAGATCGATCCATTCGTGGTTTAATACTTCCATTGCTTCAAGCCCATTAATAGCTTCGAAAAATTGCCCCACATTAAACCCGGATGCTTTGACGATTTTTTTAATAACCGCACGCATGGGAGTGGAATCATCTACGATTAAAATATTGTAAGCCATTTTTTATCTCCAATTTTAGCTCATTTTAGGCATTTAAATATAGGCATTTGACCTTAGATATTCATCATTGCTTCAAGCTGTTTTACCTTTTCGACAAAACCGGCAATGATTTTCTGAAACTCGCTTTCTGTAAGTTCCAAACTCTCCACCACTTCCCGGTGAAACCTGTAAGCCAGACCATCGGATCCCACACCTATCCCCATCATCATGCAGATCGTGTCTGCCATATAGACAATTGCAGATTCAAACTCACTAATTGAGGCTTCCTGTGGCCGGTGATGGTGTCTAATAATTTCAACCATTTTTGGGCTGAACTTCCAGTTCTCGGCAACCATTCCGCCCAGTTCCGCATGATCGATTCCAATCACTTCCTTTTCAGCCTCTCTGAAAGTAAAGTTTTGTTTTGTTACCAGGGCGTTGATTTTATCAAAAGAGTCCTTTACATACTGATTCAAAATCACTTTGCCGATATCCTTTAATAGTGCGGCTGTAAATATCAGGTGAGTTTCCTTTACCCCTTTTTTCTCGGCAAGTTCACGGGCAAGTATGGCAGAAGAAACCGAATATTTCCAGAGCTCACCCGCTTCAAGATCGTACCCCTCTTGTGCCGTTTGTAAGTTTTCACCACTGGCCGACAATAGAACAAGATCGACCACCTGGGCCATACCCAGATACACAATGGCCTGATGCACGGAATCGACCTTTTCCGGCAGACCGAAATATGCAGAATTGACCACCTTTAATAAATTGGCGGTTACGGCCGTGTCATAAATAATGACTTTAGAAAGATCATACATGGAACTTTTAGGATCTTCGGCGATAGACATTACCTTGCTTGCTACCTGGGGAATCGGTGTTAAGTGATCTATTTTTTTTATGATGGATTTTATATCGCTCATATCTTTCTTTCTCCCTTGCCGGAAACCTTTATCCATGTATCCCCGTTATTGACCGCTATCTTGATGGTTCGATTGACCGTACCCCCAATATCCTTGTAATCGATGATCACATTGTTTTTGTGAAACATTTTCCGGACGGCAATATCATTCCTTTTGCCGATATTAAACAATCCTTTCTGGTCCAGAACCTGTGATCCTCCAACCACAATAACTTTCATTCTCTGTTTTTTAGCACCTAACTTATAGGCGGCCTTGAAAAGGGCAGGGATGCCGGTATCGGCAAACATATACGGGTTCTTTCTGGCTTTTTCCTTATCCAGACTCGATTCCGGGAGCATATAGTGAAGCAACCCCCCTACCCGTGCCACTGAATCATAAATTGCAACACCGATACATGATCCAAGAGAATAGGTGACGAGGGTTGCTTTTATATCGTTTGTGACTTTCATATCTGAAACGCCTACTATCAGGTTCATAGCATCATCCTATAAGTAGTTAATTACGCAGCCTTTTCAAAAACAGATATCTCCTTACTGTTTAGCACCCGATCTATATCGAGCAGAATCTTAACACCCCCTTCCATCTTGGCCATGTCGAGGATATAGTTGATATTCAGCATGAAATTCCTGCCGGAAGCAGGAATTTTTTATCGACGTCACTTTTATCTTCCCTGCTGTATACCACCCGTCAAGTCGATCCGGCAGAGTGTAGTGGCTAACTCCATCAGATCTACCGGGGTAAGCCCGGAAGATGGTACCGGAGTGAAATTCCGTAAGGATCATTTAAGCCTTGACTTCTGACTACTGTTTTTTGATTTTTGATATTGGTCACTTGTATCCCTCCAACGGGATTTGAGACTAATCTTTTTGCCTTTTATGCATTATATATGCCAGATAGTGATGATTTTTGAGGAAAGGTCCTCCATTACAATTATAACGGCAGGACTCAGCTTATACTAAATAAAATGGTAGTCAGGCTTTTGGAGGTTGGCTTAGGGAGTATGGGAAAATTCAAAAGGGAAATTAACCGTCAAGTTATTGACGTGCCTGCACAAAAAATTGACGATTAACGGGGAGTTGCCTTGATAATAAAAGACGGTATAAAATTTTTACAATTAATTCGGGTACAATAAATCGGCACAAAAGGTTGACCCGGTTTGCTCTGCAATGATTGAGCTTACTATTTGACCTATTAATTTAAATGGTTTATACTTATAAAAAATTGGCGCCTAAAAGGATGAGACCTTTGCAAAACGCCCCTTTTTGCTCAATTTCTGCGTCCCCGCTGAGCGGAATTTGTCAACAGGCTCAAATTTTAACCCGCCACCGAACTTTGGCGGGTTAATCCTTGAAATACTCAATGTATTCGTGCCTGCCCCGTGAAATGCGAAGCCTATTTCTCTGGGGTGGTTAAAATTGTCGCGTTGACTCGGGGCGTCCATGCCCCTCGCCCTTGCGGGCAGCTTGACAGCTGTCCAATTCTGCTAGCCTGCGGAATTGCCTTGGACTTAAACCCCGGTTAAATATGAAATACGGATTTAACTGAGCAGGCAAAAATTGACATTTTTCAAAGGTCTCAGGATAAGTGCGGCACGTTACCAATTTTTGGCCCAAAAAAAGGGGTTATGGCTGAAATGCCGTAACCCCTTGAAATTAATGGTACGCCTGGCAGGATTCGAACCTGCGACCTACGGATTAGAAGTCCGTTGCTCTATCCGGCTGAGCTACAGGCGCAAAGAGAAAATAAAAACTCTGAATACCATATGCTCGTATGTAAGTCCATAAAATATTCGCATGAAAAAATTTAATAAAAAACAGAAAGATCGAAAAACAAAGCGGGATCAAAACAGCACTGTCGAATATGAAAACGATGGTGAAAAACCGGAATATCATTCTGATGATACCGCTATTGTTAAGTTCGACCCGCTTCAGCGCTACCTTTCAGAAATAAGCAAGCACAAGCTTCTTACCAGAGAGCAGGAAATAGAGCTTGGGAAAAGAGTCATGGAAGATGGTGACACTGAGGCTGCGTATATTCTGGTGACCGCCAACCTCAGACTTGTTGTAAAAATTGCTCTCGAATTTCAGCGAGTATGGATGCAGAATCTTTTGGACCTGATTCAGGAAGGGAATATAGGGCTCATGCAGGCAGTTAAAAAATTTGATCCATACAAGAATGTCAAGTTTTCATATTATGCCTCATTCTGGATAAAGGCTTACATTTTAAAATTTATTATGGACAACTGGCGTCTTGTGAAAATAGGAACCACCCAAGGGCAAAGAAAACTCTTTTTTAAGCTTAAAAAAGAGAAGCAGAAACTGATTGATCAGGGTTTTGATCCCAAACCAAAACTTTTGTCCGAAAGACTGGGGGTATCCGAACGTGAAATTGTGGATATGGACCAGAGGCTTGATGGCTGGGATGTTTCTTTGGATGCTCCTATAAAGGATGATTCAGATACGAAAAGAGTTGAGTTGTTAAACACGGAAGTCGAATCTACGGAAGATCGGGTGGCGAAAAAAGAGATCGAGACCCTTTTACATAATAAGATTACCGAGTTTAAAAAAACGATGACTCCCAGAGAGCTTGAAATTTTTGAACAGCGTATTTTTTCAGACGCTCCTGCTACGTTGCAGGAGATTGGCGACCGCTACGAGATATCAAGAGAACGTGTCCGCCAGGTTGAAAAGAATATTATCAAGAAATTGAGAGAGTTTTTTAAACGCGAAATTCCGGACTTTGATTTTTATGACCGGTTTAAAGGATTTGATTGAAACAGGACATTTTTGAAATGAAATCCAGAGCGATAAACCTGACCGTTGCGGTTATGGTCATTTTAATTTTTTTCGGTTGTTTTCCTTATAAAAAGGCGGCTCAGCCATTAAGTAAAAACCTGGACGAGA
>Ga0315541_1000046_pt1 | contig 109370 bp, 116 predicted proteins | sample SalMarSW160190MG_FD_203095 | JGI IMG/M metagenome (GOLD analysis project Ga0315541, IMG submission 203095) | Salt marsh sediment microbial communities from the Plum Island Ecosystem LTER, Massachusetts, United States - Salt Marsh Sediment SW1601-190 ... | reverse complement strand
GACTGGGTGCCGGGAGCGACTGTTTTCTCTACAGACACTTTTACCAATTACACATCGTCTGATTACAACGGTTTCCGTCCCGATCCGGATGCGGACTATTCCTTTGGATGGAACTCTCCTCCATTTGGCATCCTGAAGGACTATATCAATCCTCGGGAGGTGCGCCAATACGACACCCTCTCGGAATACAGCCAGGCCACAGGCCAAGACGAGCACAGCATACTCATAGATTATGATATCTTTGAGTGTGTGTACCCACCCGTTTATCCGGATGAGATTACTAAAATCTTCAATGCCGACGACCTGGATTTTCGGCTTAAACCAGGTGTGGCAGCAGTTGATGCAGCATGCATTCTCCCCAATGTGAACGATGACTTTACCGGAGAAGCACCGGATCTCGGGGCCTTAGAGGTTGGTTTATCGGTGCCTCACTATGGCCCCCGTTATTAGTCCGCATCGAATTAAAGGCCTTTGCGCCTGCAAGTCGGCTTAAAGATTTCCTGTCACTAGCTTCGCCACACCACAGCAACCCAGCTCTTAAATGCAGATGCAGATCTCGTAACGATTGTTGGCTTTTCTCTCTTTCACCCATATCTCTTTAGTCTTGAATATCTGCTATTGATCTGAGCTGTGGATGAGTCTGTAATTTTCCGGATATTGTGAGGGAATCTCAGGAAACATATTAGCTCTTGGCCGTGAGATTCTCCCTGAAATAGAGGAGATCAACGAACAGACTTTGATCGTATTTTTGGATCACAGCTTAAGCCACGATACACAAGGCGAGATACGGCACTATGTTAAACACGAAAATTACCATTTTGAAAAACGTAATTCCAGAGTAGTGAATAGTATTAAAAGCATCTTGCGACAGCTTATACCATTTGCTGTGCATCCTGTATACCCAATTGCGGGCCAATGCGAACATAATAAACCAAAGAAGCAGCAACATAATATTCATCACTGAACACCATGCCAAAATATCACGGATTGTTTCAAGAGTCATTGCTCCGTCCTTCCCTCTTATAAATAGTGATTAACGATCTCCCTGGCAATAAGCGGTGCGTTACCACCAGCCCTATTATTGACGATGGCGTTTAGGGTAACGCCTTTGTCAATCGCAGTCTTCATCATAGCAACTGTTTCAGTTACCATTTGAGGCTGTAACATCCCATCTACCAGCTTATCAAATGGATATGCCTTTGAATATGCATTTTCATACCTCATCCCCAGTGGTGTCATAAGTCGGATAATGGATCCTTCCCGGTTATGAAAGGTATTACCGGCCTTAGCAAACTGCTTTGACAGACCGGGCAGCCATGTCCAGTGGGATAGAACCTGACCAACACCATATTTCGCCAGTACTTCAAAGTATGCCTTGGTAAGGTAAACCTCAGTCCTGGTTTCAATGTGATATCTCTTATCCTTAGGCAATGAGCCGATAAAACTATCCACATCCTCTACATATTTCTTGGGCGGTATTCTGTCTGCCTTGCGCTGATACTCCTGCTCGAATATAAAAGCGGCCAGATTATCGCCCAAGATAGCATTGGCAGGATCGTAGAACTGATTGGTAAACATGCCGGCATTCAGGTAATTGGGATTCTCTACCTGTTTCCCTGTCTGCCAAAATTTCTGAGCAAAGATCACCTGTGGTACCTTCAGGATCAAGCGATCACCTTCGGTTAAATATTTATTATAGGCCTGTAGTATCTTGTAGTTGGATGTTGGCTTGAGATCCTTATCCAGTAACGGCCTGTAGAATGTGAAGTCGATTTCCAGGACGGAGAAGTGCTGGAAGTATTCAGCCACAGTTTCGACAGGTAGGGTCTCTTCTTTGAATGAATTACCGCCTACCTTATGAGTTCTAGCTGATAGCTTGTATTGCCCTTCAGTATATATCTGTCCAATCCAGCCAGCATAACGGTCGCTAGCTGTACCTATGTTAATGTATGGATGAAGGTCGCGGAAAATGAAGTTGTCGATGTCAGGTGTCTTGCTAATAGCCATAGGTATTATACCAATTGATCAAGGTTCATCTTCTTTTTGATAATTCTGTAACAAGGGACATTGGAATGCCGTTAATCGACGTCTCCAGCTTTACGCCGTGAGCCTCCGCCGGACGGCATGGGCTGAAAATAGGAAATGGCCGATCGGATGCGGTTTGCAGCACGTTCTTGGCCGATGGCCATAAGGACATGGAAGATACCCGGTCCCACTGCCTGTCCTGTCAGGGCCGTTCGAATGCCGTTGATCAATATCCCCGGCTTTACCCCGTATTCCTCCGCCAACCCGCGGATGGCCCCTTCCGTTGTTTCAAGGGAGAAATCACGGAGTGCCTCCAGGCGCTCGGCTATAACAGGGGAAAGCCCTCTCAGATTATCATGGTTCAGAATATTTTTCTGTAACGCCTTTTGATCTATCTCAAAGTCATCGGAAAAATAGGCTCGACCAAGGGTTACAAAATCAGTGGTATAGTTAAATCTGCTCCTGATAAGATCCACGGTTTCAAGGAACCATTTTCTTTTTTCCCCCCAAAATTCCTTTCGCCATATACCTTCCCTTTCAAACTCCTCTTTGACATAGGGGACAAGCTCTTCTATGGGGAGGTTCCTTATGTGGTGGGCATTTATGCTTATTGCCTTTGGATCGGTAAAGAACCTGGGGTCATCAGTCCGAACGTCGAAGATGGAGTTTGACTTCTTTATCCTATCCAGAGAAAAGGCCTCGATCAGCTCCTCCCTGGAAAAGATCTGCCGGGATTCGGGTGTAGACCAGCCTAGAAGGGACAGGAAATTTACAAAAGCCCAGGGAATGAATCCATGTTCCTTGTAAAAATGTACCGCTACTACCTCACCGTGTCTTCGTTTGGATATCTTGGCTTTCTTATTGTCTAGGGTAAGGGGCATATGGGCGAATTGAGGAACCTCTTGCCCGAGCGCACGGTATATAAGGATCTGTTTAGGTGTGTTTGCCAGATGGTCCTGGCCCCGTAATACGTGCGTTATGCGATCGCGGATATCATCGACCGCATTGGAAAGCACATATAGAGGTTCTCCATTGGATCGGACAATTACAAAATCCTCAATATCTTCGTATCTCTTTTCAATAGATCCATAAACTATGTCCTTAAATCGAACCGACCCCGGTTGTCTGGGCACTTTTAGCCGTATGACATAGGGGAGGTCTTTTGCTTCCTTTTCTCTAACCTGATCAGGGGTGAGATTCCTACAGGTCCCGTCGTATTTATAATCGCCCTTCTTTTCCCTGGCCGCTTCCCTTTTCCGGTCAAGTTCCTCCTTTGTGCAGAAGCATTTATACGCGGCACCTTTTTCCAGAAGTAGTTGTGCCGCCTTTTTGTGATCTTCAACAAAGCGGGATTGGAAGTATGGTCCCTCATCCCATTCTATGCCGAGCCATTCCAGGCCCTCAATAATACCCTGGATCGATTCCTGGGTAGAGCGCTCCACGTCGGTATCTTCGATTCTTAATATTAATCTTCCGCCTGTTTTTCTGGCAAATAACCAGTTGAAGATCGCAGTGCGGGCGCCGCCGATATGCAGATAACCGGTGGGGCTTGGCGCGAATCTGACTCTAATATCCTGTTGCATCTTGTAACCTTACATCCCCATTATTAATATTCTATCTCCCGCGGTCACTCCATAAAAGGGATGGTTAAAGCCATCCCCTAGCCTTACCAAGGTCTAACCGGACATAACTGAATAAGTCAATAATATTATTTTTGTAAAAAAACAATTTTTATCGAAATAAATCTCAATATCAATTAGTAACATTTTACGATTTAATACCTTATACCTCTGATAGCGACTATTGCAGCACGCCTGATTTAGACCGGAGACATGACAGAGCTATCATTAGTCCTGGAGCACCGGTTTTCTTCCTATTTTATGTTGCTACACCAGCGCGAAGGCATCCTGCAGATTATTTAGGGGACAGATTTTTCAGTTCGTTTACCACGTAATTTATTGAATAAGAAGACATTATAAAGATCAGCAAGGCATATCAGGTATATCTTTATCGGCAAATGCGCGCGATGGAAGGGGGGAATCATGGAAGATTTCAAGATCAAGGACTGGTTGGCCTCTGGTCCAAACCCCTGGGCCAAGAGAGGATGATTATTTTGGAGCATAGTGTAAAACCGGTGGAAATGATCTCTTCCGGACGATTTGTGGAAACCGCCTGGGAGGTTAAGCTCTGTAATAAGGAGGAAAAGCCGTTAGACCTTATCATTACAATTTCATTTATGGATAAAGACAATGAAGTCCTGGAGGAAACAGAAAAAGGATGTAGGATAAAGGCAAAAGAAACGAAAACCTGTTCAGATACAGTGCTTTTACGAAAATCCTTAGCACAAAAGGTCGCATCAACCAGGATATCTGTTCGGGTGGACTAAATTCAAGACTTTTTACTGGCATCCAGTCTTTACATGTCCAGTCTCTCCCCAAGGCCTCACTCAACCCCGGTATTTGCCGGATAGCATTTTCCGTAGCCCTCTCTCTAGTACATGCAGATATTTTACATTGGACAACACCTCTATTACGGTTTACAGTATATAGACCTACGGCAACCTGAGAATTACAGGGTCGCTTTTGGATATGGGGCCCGCATTTTCAGGGAAAGATAATGGCTGATGCTGTAAGTCAGTAATTATCAGAGCTGAAAGGAGGAGGTGGATGGCCACTATTCAACCAAAGGGAGAGAAGGTTAGACAGGCGGTGAAATGGATATCCACGCAAAGAGAGGACAATGAGAATAAGAGTATCTCCATGCTTATCAGGGAGGCATCTACCAGATTCAATCTGTCTCCTATGGATGAGGAGTTCCTCCAGGTGTTTTATGAAGAAATCAAGGTATAAGGATGTTTACGAAGCAGGGAAGCGAACCTAAATATTCTCTATAATATCTCTATCTTTCATTCGATTACCTATAAATCTCCAAGAACTCATAAAGAACCACAGGCATGCCGTTATGGCTAACAATCCGGCCATCACCGGCACCCAAAAACCATCCTGCTGGGTGTGGGTAAGGCCGACATTTATAGAGACCAGTGAAACAAAGATTACAAAGGCGGCAACAAGGCCCAGGCCGAAGAGCAGAAGCCTGAGGCATAGATTGCGCAAATTAGGGGGTTTATAATGTATCAATTAGATATCTCCTTTATCTTTTCTTTGAGAAAGTTTATCTGATTCTTAATCCTGTTATCAACCTTTATTCTTCGTTCGATAACCTCTGATGAATAGATGACAGTGGAGTGGTTTCGGTTTATGGATCTGCCTATGTCTTCTAATATTGTATTAGTATAATTCTTGCACAGATACACAAATATATTTCGCGGGTAAGAATAGATCTTTTTCCTTGATTTTGACGCAAGAAGCGCTGGGTCAACCTTGAAGTATTGGCATACGACTTTTTTTATGCCATCTATAGAAATTTGGTCCCGTTCTAATACGTGGCAGTTAATAACCTCCTTGGCAAGGGACAGATCAATCTTGGCTTTAAGCAGTTCTGATTGAGCCCTGAGACATCTGAGGGCACTTTCGATCTGGCGGATATCACGGGTGAGTTGTTTGGCAAACAACTCTATTATATCATCAGACAGGCGTAGATTATGTTCGTAGGCCTTTTTTTGGATTATCTTAACTCTGGTTTCATAATCGGGTTTTCCCAGGGGTGTGATTATACCGGCAGTAAGCCGGGATGAAAGGGTCTTCGACATGTTGGGGATATCTTTGGGTAAAAGGGCACTCGTGAAGATTATCTTCTTTCCATGGTTGGCCAGTATGTCCAAGGTATGGCCCAGTTCCTCCTGTGTTTTTTCTTTTCCGCTTAAAAAATGGATCTCTTCCAGCAGAAGGACATCACAGGATTGACGATATCTGTTTTTAAATTCTTCTGTCCGGTTGTTTTTCAGTGCGAAAATCATGTCATTCACAAAATCCTCGGTAGTAATATAATTTACCCTTATGTCAGGTTGTTTCTCCAGGATTGCGTGACCGATGGATTGGGAGAGATGACTTTTCCCCAGGCCGGTATTGGCCAACATAAAAAGAGAGTCATAGGACCAGGTGTCTCCGGCCGCAAGGGCCTTGGAGGCCGAGTAGGCGAACTCATTACAGGCACCCACCACAAATCGGTCGAAAGTGAATCGTTTATTAAACCTTCTTCTCCCGTTCATTCCTTTTTTGGGGGTCATATTGGGAAGGATGAGTTGCTGGGATTCTTGAAAAAAATCCGGCACGACCTGTTTTTTTTCTGGAGGCTTGACCTTAAGAACGATCCTATGATTGTTTTCACCCATGTCATTCAATTTTTCTTCCATGATATCCAGATAGTGTTCCAGGACCCAATTCATAGAGAATTTATTAGGGCACCCCAGGACTAGGGCATCCTCTTTTTCTTCCATCAATGTAATGGGATTAATCCATAGTGAAAAGCTGTTTTCGGGTACTTTTCCCTTGATATAGCCCTTAACCATCTCCCATTTTGTAACCATGATTTTCTCCGATAAAGACTAATAATATCAATTTATTTCCCTTTATGGACTTTCCAAGGCCTCACTATATTCTCTGGCAGTCTTTATCCACAAATGTGAGCAGGGTGTCAAAACTGATGGATAAGGGAGATGAGTTATAACTCCTGGTCTTTTTGACATATCATAAGTATTTGTAATAATTCAATAATAAAGATGGAAAGTCATAATGATTGGTTAAAAATGATTTTTTTTAAGATCGGTTTTTATGTTTTAATTCAGAGAGTTCTACTGAATAGGCTTAAAGTTTATAATTATATCCACATTTCCATATCTCTTGTTTTCTTCCTTTTTCAACTTTTTTCAATGTTTTTCATTTTTTTTTAAACCATTTTTTATTCTTTTCTATGCATAGCGGTGTGGATGAATTTGGGCAAGATTTTTGCTTGCAGTTGAATAAGCTTATAGATCAAGAAGTTAAAAATTTTACCGTTGTATTTAAAGGCATATTTAGTTATGAAATTGGTGAAACGTTTAAAAGTTTTTTTGAGAATAGATATGGTCAAGAATAAAAAGATAAATCTAGCGCTTCTGGCTGGCGGCTGGTACGGGGAAAGAGAGGTTTCCATCAAAAGCGGGGAGACTGTTTACAGGGCCCTTGATAAAGGTAAATACGATGTGACACTGTATGACCCCAGGGATAGTATTGAGGCCTTGATAAAGACCGGAAATAGCATAGACCTGGCATTCATATTACTTCACGGAAGATTAGGTGAAGATGGCAGCATTCAAGGATTACTTGAAATCTTAGGTATCCCCTTTGTGGGATCAGGGGTATTAACAAGCGCCATCGCTTTTAATAAAAAGATTGCGAAGGAAATATTCAAATGCGATGGTTTAAATGTCATAAATGACCAAATAGTCTCCAAGGATAAAGGATTCTCAGTTGATCAAATTATGGAACATGTGGGGCCGGTAACCGTGGTGAAACCTGTGGCCGAGGGCTCCAGTCTCGGTATTTCCATATGCCGGGACCGGGACGAGCTTTTGAGAGGTATCGACCTAGCGTTCCAACATGATCAAGAGGTTATGGTGGAGAACTATATCAAAGGAAGAGAGGTGACTTGTTGCGTGATCGGAGGAACGGAACTGGAAACGCTCCCCATTGTTGAGATCGTGCCTGACCAAGGCCATATATTCTTTGATTACGAGGCAAAGTATGTTGCAGGCGTTACCAGGGAGATCTGCCCGGCTGAGGTTCCGGAGTCATTGAAGCTAAAGGTAGAGGATACTGCTAAAAAGGCCCATGATTCTTTAGGATGCAAGACCTGGAGCAGGACGGATATGATTATAAGTGGAGATGATGTCTATGTATTAGAGGTGAATACCATACCTGGGATGACTGAAAACAGCCTTGTTCCTTTATCTGCCAGGGCAGCAGGTATGTCGCTTTCGCAGCTTCTGGATAGATTGATAGATTTATCTCTTCCTGCAGAAAAGTGAAGTTCATCCGCCAATGTCCCAAGGCATTCCTCGACCTGGGCGAGCCCCTGAGTGGGATGCTCCTGGACTTAAAAGAGACCGATGAGGGCCTGAATTATACTATCACCCAGGCGTAAGGGCCTGTGGATTACTGTGAGGTTGCGGTCTCAGAACCGTCATTTTAAGAATTGGTTTTATTTGCTCTGGAGTGGACAATATGACACCGGAATCAGCCGGGCATAGACCCAGATTCAGCGGAGGGCCCAAGACCGCCCGGGTGATGCTGGTAGGTCAGAACCCGGGCCGGGAAGAAGTGAAACAGAACAGGCCCTTTGTAGGTAGGGCAGGCAAATATCTCAACAGGGTGCTCTTGAAAAAGGGGATCGATCGTGGCCAATTATACCTGACCAGCGTTGTCAAGGAGCCCACACCTGCGAACAGGAAGCCTACAGCGAATGAAATCAAGCGCTGGATGCCTTGTCTGATGCGTGAAATCCGGGAAATAGATCCCCAGATCGTGGTCCTGATGGGCAGGGTGGCCTGGGAAACCCACCGGATAAGAGAGATTGAATACATGGAGACCTATCATCCTGCTGCCGCCATGAGGTTTTCAAAGGTGAGAGAAAAATTCGAAAAGGATATGGGAATGCTCCGGCGTAAGATGAAGAGGAGGTCTCTGTTGTGATTTGTGCTTAACACTGAGAAAACATCTCTGTTTCATCTGGTTAATGAGTGTTGATGATATCTAAATATTTTGCGCTATATGGGCCATGCGGTTCTCTTTTAAGCGGCGAACTCGTTTATGTGCTATGACCCTGCACAAAACAAAACGAGCCGGGAGGGTAAACTCTTCAGGACTTGGCTGGTCTCGAGAATTTTCTATTACCTCATAAGTATTCCGTCCGCCTGGGTGGCAACTTACGCAATTAGGATGCTGTTAATATCTTCGTCGATTAAAAGAGAACCCCATGGGCCATTAAGGTACTTATAATGGAGCCCCACGGGTAAACCCGTGGTCCCATTAAAATACCCGTCTTTCCATCCTCAGTAGCCCGTCCTCCGCAGTGGCCTGCTACGGAGGATGGACAGGCTACTGAGGAGGACGGGCGCCTCCGGCTACGACGCGGTTATCCGCCTGAACTGGGGGCGACATCGCGCCGTAGCAAGCCATCATTTGCGCATTCAACCACGGGCAAGCGTGTGGTCTTCTGCGAAGGCGGATAAGGTTTAATCTTTTACTTCTTTACGTACTCATTAACCGGATGAACCATAAGTTTTTAGACACTTCAAACCGTGCACTCAATGTTGATCAAATGCCACATCTCTTCACAATACATTGAATTATTTATATTAAACCATGCTTTCAAGTAATTTAAAGACAGTCAAGCCCTAAGCTGTTTTGTTTACGAAAAATGCGCTTGAATTCTCCGATTTTTGGTTAGAGATGAAAAGTGCGAGAGGTGACTTTTCTCAAGTCTTACAGGTTTTTTTAATGCTTGAGGGAACACAGGTTTCCATATAAAATATCCCGCATGGATATCAAAAGAACAAGTCATGCGGTTTATGAAGCGGAATATCATTTGGTCTGGTGTTTGAAATCGAGGGAGACGATATCTCGTAAGAAGAGTGAATCCATACAAACCTTAACCAGAAGAACAAAGGAAAAAAAAGATGAAGATAGCAGTTACATCTACCGGTCCTACACTTGATGACATGGTAAACGAAAGGTTCGGGAGGTCCGCCTACTTTTTGATTGTCGATCCGGAGAACTTGGAATTTGAATCCCTGGAAAACCCCAATGTGTCCCTGGGAGGAGGCGCAGGTCCCGAATCCGCCCAGCTCATGGCGGATAAAGGGGTATCTGTTGTACTGACCGGGAATTGTGGTCCGAATGCGGTCAGGACCTTCGGAGCAGCAGGGATCCAGGTAATCACCGGGGCAAGCGGACAAGTTCGGCAGGCTGTTGAGCAGTTTAATATAGGCAAGCTGGGCAATGCCTCTGCCTCTGGTGTACAAGGTCCGTCCGGCATGGGAGCAGGTCCAGGGGGCGGCAAGGGAATGGGTAGAGGAATGGGACGCCGCCAGCCACCTACCTTATCCAGAAAGGAGGAGGTGGAGCGCCTTAGAAAGCAAGCTGATGAGTTGAAAAGAAAAATTGCGGATATTGAATCTTCCATTGAGTCCCTGGAAAAGGAATAATGGAAGGAGTTGGAGTAGAATTATGAAGGAGGCGATGTTTTACCAATCACTTGATGAAAAGGTGGTGCTTTGCACACTGTGTAACCATCAGTGCAAGATCCATGAGGGCAAGAGGGGTATGTGCGGTGTGAGGGAAAACCGTGATGGAAGGCTATACAGTCTTGTATACGGCAGGGTCATCGCGGAACATATCGATCCCATAGAGAAAAAGCCTTTATTCAATTTTTTACCCGGTTCCAGGGCGTTTTCCATTGGGACAGTGGGCTGTAATTTCCTTTGCAAGCATTGTCAGAACTCTGATATTTCTCAATATCCTCTTGACCACAGGGGTGAGATTATCGGTAAGACCCGTACCCCGGAGGGAATCGTTGAGGCCGCAAGGTCGGGTGACTGCCAGACAATCGCCTATACGTATAACGAACCCACAGTCTTCTATGAATTTGTTTACGATACTGCCGGCCTTGCCAAAAACGCGGGGATCAAGAATATTTTTGTAACCAACGGCTACCTGAGCCCCGAAGCCGTACGGCAAATCGCCCCCTTTCTGGATGCTGTTAATATCGACTTGAAGGCGTATTCCGATAAATCCTATAAGGAGATATGCGGCGCGAGTCTTGAGCCAGTGTTAGAAACCATCAAGTTGATAAAAGGCCTGGGTATATGGGTAGAAATTACCACGCTTATTATACGGGGCTTAAATGATGGGGAAGAGGAACTCCGCCGGATCTCCCGCTTTGTGAAAGGAGTAGGCTGTGAGGTGCCATGGCATGTCACCCAGTTTTATCCCGCCTACAAGTACATTGACCGGCCGCCCACGCCGGTGGACACCCTGCATAAAGCCCGTGAAATTGGCCTGGAGGAGGGGCTGCGATATGTGTACGAGGGGAACCTGCAGGGAGCAGGAAGTGAGAATACCTATTGCCATGTTTGCGGTGCCCTGGTCCTTGAGCGCAGTGGCATGGGGTTGGTGCGAAACCGATTGGAGGATGGGAAGTGTCCGGAATGCGGCACGGAAATTGATGGTGTGTTTAATGGATGAGAGACATGAGTGACAGAAAGGATAACGAAGACAGAAAAAGTATAATATTTTCCTTTTATAAAGCGGTCAAGAGTTTCGGGAACATATTCCCGATCCTCCTTGGTATCATTTTGCTCTTGGGGCTTTTCCGAACATTTGTATCAGACCGGATGATTTCCGCTGTATTTAGCGGAGACCTACTGCGGGATACAGTCTTCGCATCAATAGTGGGGAGTATTTCCGCAGGCAATGCCGTTACCAGCTATATCATAGGAGGGGAACTTTTAAAGGAAGGCATAAGCCTCATTGCAGTAACGGCATTTATGGTGGCATGGGCCACAGTGGGTGTCATTCAGTTTCCTGCGGAAGCGGCTACCCTGGGAAAACGGTTTGCGGCAGTAAGGAATGCGGTGTGTTTTATTCTTTCTATCCTGGTGGCAATAGTAACCGTTAAAACATTGATGATGATCCCATGAAACCGGACAAAAAGAAGAATAATATAAGGGGAAAAAGCAAAAAAGTAAGATACCCGGGTATATATTTCCTGGGAGCTGTCCTATTTCTGTATCTTATTATTTCTCTCTATACACCGGGGAACATAGCCAAGTCTCTGACCGCAAGCTTGGATATGTTTATTCATGTCCTGCCGGCGTTAGTACTCATCGTATTCTTTATGGGAATAGTGAATCATTTCGTTTATCCCCGGACGTTGTCAAAGTATGTTGGAGAAGGGTCTGGGGTAAAAGGATGGCTCTTGGCCATCTGCACAGGTATACTGAGTCATGGCCCGATCTATGCCTGGTATCCGTTGTTAAAAAGGCTTCGTGATCAGGGTATGAAAAGCGGCTTGATTGCCGTGTTTCTTTATAACAGGGCTATCAAGATCCCTCTGTTACCGGTGATTATTTATTACTTTGGAATAAGGTTTGTGGTTATATTAGCAGTATATTTGATCATCGGTTCCGTGGTACAGGGATATATTGTTGAAATAATGGACGCCAGTATCCCTGATAGCGCCGCCCGCGGATAATGTTGAAGACCAGCCAGAGTCCCACTATACCGGAGATGATATACCCGATAATCCCGAGGGCCGAGAAGCCGAATAGATGGGGCCTGACGCCTGTAGTAATGATCATGGACGATCCGATAATGAGCGCCGCAATAATGATTCCAAAGGTCAGCCGGTTGAAGATATTCTCCAGGGTTCTCTGAAAGCCGCCGAGATTATGGTGTTCAAAGCGTATGGTGATGTGGCCCTTTTCCAGCTTTTTGATGATAAGGAGAATACCATCCATTGTCTTCCACCAGAGGTAAAGCCAAGGGAAGTGTAACAGGCTTTATGCCCGGGAAAACGATTATAGATTGACATGATACAAAAACCTGTTTATCAAATAGTATAAAGTTGATTTGAAAATTCTCTGCTAAAATAGCTAAAGCATGGAATAATCAAGGCCGGTGTTGACTTTAATGGGAAAAAAGGACAGCAAGAGGGAGAGGTTTCTAGGTGATGAAACAGGTAATACTCGGTACTGCGGGTCATATTGATCATGGCAAAACCTCTCTTATTAAGGCATTGACGGACATAGATACCGACCGTCTGAAGGAAGAGAAAGAGAGGGGTATCACCATAGAACTTGGCTTTGCCTACCTCAAATTGCCGGGTGGGCAATTATTGGGTATTGTGGATGTCCCGGGTCATGAAAAATTTGTCAAGAACATGGTGGCGGGAGCTACGGGCATTGACCTAGTAGTGCTCACTATCGCCGCTGATGAAGGAATAATGCCCCAGACCAGGGAGCACATGGAGATCTGCGAGCTCCTAGGTGTGAGGAACGGGCTAGTTGTCCTTACCAAGATAGACATGGTGGATGATGAATGGCTTGAACTGGTAAAGGAGGATGTAAAGGCTTATCTCACGGGTACATTCTTGGAAGAGGTCCCTGTGTTAGAGGTTTCCTCTATGACAGGGGAAGGTATTAAAGACCTGGCAAAAGCCATTGATGACCTTGTAAAGGTAATACCGGAAAGAGATCCCGGTATTTTTTTTCGTATGCCTGTAGACCGTGTGTTTACCATGAGGGGATTCGGAACAGTAGTGACGGGGACTACTATCTCAGGGACTATCAATATAGGAGATGATGTGACCATCTATCCTCGGGGAATTACGTCCCGCATAAGGGGGATGCAGGTACATAAACAAAAGGCCGAACAGGTGAGCGCCGGGCTCAGGACGGCCATAAATCTCCAGGGTGCTGAAAAGGCACAACTTCACCGGGGTGATATCATCGCCGCCAAGGATTCCCTGAGGTCCACCTACATGGTTGATGTAGAGCTTAAACTATTGTCTTCTTCTCCGCGCAAACTAAAGAACAGGGCAAAGGTCCGCTTCCATTCGGGAACCACGGAGATTATCTCCACGGTAGTGCTCCTTGACCGTGATGAACTGGAACGTGGTGATACCTGCTATAGCCAGATCAGGCTTGACGCTCCTACTGCCGTGCTTTCAGGCGACCGGTTTATCTTAAGGAGTTATTCTCCTGTCCGTACCATAGGTGGAGGCAAGATCCTGGATCCGCTTCCTCTGAAAAAAAAGCGCTTTTTAAAGACGGTATTGAGCCAATTTGAACTGCTCAATTCGGGAACCCTTAAGGAGAGAGTCGAGCATTTCATTGGGGTAAGCAGGTTCCAAGGAAAAGAAACCCGTGAACTGCAATTTCTGACAAACACCAGCAAGGAGAAACTTGAAGAGGTACTGAAAGAGCTTTTGGCTGAAAAAAGGATTACTCAGTATTATTACGGGGAAAACGGGGCCTTTATCCATTTAGAATATATTAAAAAAGGTGCCCATGAAATAGTAACTACGCTTGAAAGATTTCATAATGATTTTCCCCTAAAGGCTGGTCTTATCAAGGAAGAGCTTCGTTCCAGGACGATGGGCTCTCGCAATCAACGGGTTTTTAATTTCATTATTTCAGATCTGATTCGTGATAACACCGTCATACAGGAAAAGGAACTTCTTCGGTTGAAGGGACACAGGATAATCCTGGCCGATGATCAAGAAACCATAAGGCGGAAGATAGAAGATGCTTATCTCAAGGGAGGACTCCAGCCTGCGTATTTCAAGGAAATAAAGGACAGTCTCTCCCCAGGCATGGGATCGGACATCCTTGAACTTATGGTCAAAGAGGGAGTCCTTATCAGAGTCAAGGAAGATTTGTATTTTCACCGTGATGTTATCGATGCCCTTGAAAAGAGATTAGTGGCCTTTTTGAAGTCAAAAGGAGAGATCAGCACGCCCCAATTCAAAGAGATGACAGGGGCCTCTCGAAAATATACAATCCCCATAATAGAATATTTCGACCGCGCAAAGGTAACAGTAAGGGTGGGGGACACCAGGGTATTGAGAAAAAAGTAATGGAAGATTTATACTATAAAATTGTGGAAATGTTTGAAGCGAACCGTCTTTCGGTGCTGGTTACCATTATTAGAATAGCCGGACCGGCCCCCCGACAGGTGGGGACCAAATTCCTGATCCTGGAAGACGGCTCTTCAGTGGGGACCATAGGAGGGGGGCTTCTGGAGAAGGCGGCCATCGAGGAGGCAAAAAAGGTTTTTTCTTCACGCCTGCCGGTGTATTTTACATACTTTGCTGATGACACGGAAGAACCCGATCCGGATATGAAGTGCGGCTCTGATACCGAACTGTTCCTGGAGCCTGTATTCCCGGACAGCCTGCACCATGTCCATCTGTTTAAAGAGATCGTAGGGATCATCCGCAGGGGTGGCGCCGGGCTGTTGTTAACTGTGGTCGACCCGGAATGGTGGCAGGCGGGAAGGATCCCCAAGATGTTTGTAAAACAGGACGGTGAAAGGATAGGCGCCCTTCAGGGTGTACAGGAGATAGAAGACATCATCATAGACAGGATGGATCAATTGCTTGGCGCAAAACAGCCGGCTGTGATCGTATGCAGGGATGAAGAGGAAAATAGGTTGAATATTTTCGTGGAACCGGTGATTTCCAATCCGGTCCTCTACGTATTCGGCGGAGGCCATGTGTCAAGCCAGGTAGTTCCCCTTGCCCACATGGTAGGCTTTAAGGTGGTGGTTATAGACGACCGTCCTGAATTTTCTCTCCCTGAAAATTTTCCCGTGGCGGAAGAGGTGTATAACTACCCGTTTGATTCCGTAATGGACAGGTTCCCTGTTGATGAATCATCCTATATATTAATAATGACCCGCGGCCATTCTTATGATAAAATCGTCCTGTCCCAGGCGCTTGAAACACCGGCAGGCTATATCGGCATGATAGGAAGCAGCCGTAAGATTTCGATAATCTACGGCAAGCTCAGGGAAGAAGGCGTTACCAAGGATCAGCTTGATTGGGTCCATTCTCCTGTTGGGATTGATATAGGCGCGGAGACCCCTGAGGAGATAGCCGTCAGTATCATCGCTGAATTAATAAAGGAGAGGGCTGGCGCCTAGGGATAGAATCCGATATCAATAGCCAAGCCGCTTGAACACATCCTGATAGGTCCTTAACACCCTTTCCCCGAAACAGACAAAGACCACCTTGGTGATATCATTATCCGTTTCAAGAAACCTCCTAGTTTCGGCGAGGGCGATTTCGGTTGCTCTTTCTAGGGGAAAGCGATAAGCGCCGGTGCTTATTGAGGGAAAGGCTATACTCTTTACACCCAGTTGGCTGGCAAGCTTGAAGCTGTTTCGGTAACAGTTTGCCAGCAACTCTTCCTCTCCTGAATGCCCACCTGTCCAGACCGGCCCCACAGTGTGGATCACCCATTTGGCGGGAAGACGGTATCCCTTGCTGGCCCTTGCTTCACCCGTGGGGCACCCGCCGATCTTTCTGTTCTCTTCAAGGAGCTCTGGGCCCGCGGCTCTGTGTATGGCACCGTCCACGCCACCCCCACCCAGAAGAGAGCTGTTGGCGGCGTTGACAATGGCATCTACCCGCTGTTTGGTTATATCACCTTCGATTATTTTTACTCGCTTTTTCATAATCATCAATCTCCTTTATTAACTGTTGATATTCTACTATTAGACAATCTTACAGTCAAGAGAAGGGTCAAACCTTGATTTGTGATTATAGATTGACAGATTGAAAGTGAATTTATATTATGCAAATCTATGGCGCGACAATGGAGAATAGAATTTCCCGGGGCGCTTTATCATGTATTGTCCCGAGGCAATGGTCTTCAAGATATTTTTCTTTCAGATGATGACAGGCATTTATTTTTGGCCTTATTAGAGGAGCTGTCTGAGCGTTTTAATATCGAAATATATGCCTATGTTCTGATGAGCAATCACATATTATGTTGAGCTCAACATAACACTATCATCTGTTGTTAAAGACAAGAGATGCTAATTTATCCAAGGCCATGCAATGGTTCGGCACGAGCTTTACATGTAAGTTTAATCTGAATAATCACACCAGAGGCCATCTTTTCCAGGGGCGGTTTAAAAGTATCATTGTAGAAAATGATCGCTATCTTTTACGGTTATCCTGTTATATTCATCGCAATCCACTACGGGCTAGAATCATAGAGCGACTTGCCGAGTATCAATTGAGCAGCTATCAGTTTTATGCCTACAAGAGAAAACCTCCTATTTGGCTAAAAACCAAAACCATTCTGGACCAAGTAACCGGTGCTGAACGGGATAAGGCCTATAGAAGAGTGGTCGGGTATTATTCAAATGAAGAAGAGAGTTTTTGGGAGGATTTAAAGCATGGGTTCATTTATGGTAGTCAAGATTTTGTTACAGATTTGAAAGCCCGGTTTTTGGAGGGAAAAAGAGAGTTAGAGTTACCTCAATACAACAGCCTGTTTAGAGAATTTGATTCTGAGTCGCTATTAGAAGAAGCTTCGAAGATTTTGGGTTTGGATCTTAAATCTGCCCGCAATACTAAAAAGATTGGAAGCGGTGAGAAAGACAAGCGCGATTTAATAATCTATTTACTTTGGAAAACAGGACGGCTTTCGAATAGAGAAATTGGAGCCTACTTTGGGCTGACTTATTCGGCAGTTAGTCAACGTGTCAAAATAATTAATGATAGGGTTTCTATTGAACCTAGGCTCAGAGGTCAATATCATATGCTTAAATCACAAATCAAGGTTTGACCCCATTGCATAAACTAGCCTCATTTATTATATTCTTTACAATATTCTTCTCCATTTACGCTTTCCTCCATTTCTATGTTTATATAAAAACCCTAAGCACATTTGCAATAGGTCCGCCCTGGCACCTGTTGTTTATACTGGTCCTCCTGTTGCTGCTTCTTTCTCCGGTTCTCACGAATATATACATGGGTGCCGATTACTCTCTTCCGCTCAATATCCTCGCCTTTGTCGGTTATCTTTGGATGTCCGTCCTGTTCCTTTTTTTCTCCGTACATATCTTCATTGATATCTATCGGATGGTTGTCCATATCTCGTCCCGGTTCTTTTCTCCGGTATTCTTGAGATATATTCCGGAAGAAAGGACTACCTTCATAATAGTCCTTTTGATAATAGCGGGGATCAATATATATGGATGGTTTGAGGCCGGGAATATAGGGATTGAAAGGATCAGTCTTAATAGTTCTAAGCTTCCTCCTGAGATGAGAGACTTCAGGGTGGTTCAGTTGTCCGACACCCATTTCAGCTCAACAAGCGGCATTAGGCTGGCGCGGAAGATTTATAAGATAGTTAAAGCACTTGAACCGGACCTTGTGGTTTCTAGTGGAGATCTAATAGACAGGGGAGCTAGGGATGTCGAGGAGATCGCCGCACTTTTGAGGGATATTGACGCCCCGTACGGAAAATTTGCCACAACAGGCAACCATGAATTTATTGCAGGGATTGAAGCTAGCAGCGAATTCACCGAAAAGGCCGGATTTAGGTTGCTAAGGAATGAGAGTGTTGAGGTGAGCGATTTTTTGAATATAGCGGCAATAGACGAGCCGACGGGGGGCAGATTCGGGAATGAAATCCCTGTTCCTGAAGAGAGTGTGCTGGAGACACTTTCATCTGACCGGATTAGTATATTTCTGAAACACCAACCTCGAATAGAGAAGAAAAGCATCGGGAAATTCGATATACAGCTCTCCGGTCATACCCACAAGGGGCAGATATTCCCCTTCACTCTCATCGTTTCTCTGTTTTATCCATATATGAATGGGTTCTTTGATTTGGGTGATGGTTCATATCTGTATGTAAGCAGAGGCACGGGGACATGGGGGCCTCCCATAAGGTTCCTTGCCTTTCCCGAGGTTACGGTAATAGATTTTTCCCGGTGCGAAGATTGACAAAACAGGATGAGTGTTAAAGAATGGATTTGATTATGACAAAACACCAAAACAGAGGAATTAGTCGTCTAATTAAGGCATTCTGGTATTCCCTGGCCGGGTTTAAAGCGGCCTGGGTTAACGAAGAGGGATTTCGCCAGGAGATCATTCTGGCGATACTGCTGATTCCAGCAGGATTATGGGTCGGTACCACGGGAACACAGAGGGCTTTACTAATAGGCGTCTACCTTATTATACCGCTTGTGGAACTAATAAATTCAGCAATTGAATCCATTGTTGATCGAATGGGGCCTGAGCGCAATCTGTTGTCGGGCAGGGCCAAAGACCTGGGATCAGCGGCTGTGCTCCTGAGTATCTGTATAGCAGTAATTGTCTGGGGCATAATCTTTTACGAGCACTTCTTTTTATGATCTGTGTTTCTTTTTCCCTCGACGACCGAGACTGTTTTCCCTATACTCCTTTCTTAAAATTTTAAACGTCGTTTAGGATTGTATGCCGAACATAAGGAACTTCAGCATTATTGCCCATATTAACCATGGGAAATCCACGCTTGCGGATCGCCTTATTCAGATGTCCGGTCTTGTGGATGAGCGTGAGTTTCGCGACCAGATCCTGGATGACATGGATATCGAGAGAGAGAGGGGGATTACCATAAAAAGCAGATCTATCACCCTCGCGTACAAGAACAGCAAAGGAGAAGATTTCGAGTTAAATCTAATCGATACGCCGGGTCATGTGGATTTTTCCTATGAGGTATCCCGCGCCCTGGCGTCCTGCGAAGGGGTATTGCTGGTGATAGACGCCTCCCAGGGGGTGGAGGCCCAGACAGTGGCAAATCTTTACGCAGCAATGGAATATGATCTGGAGATTATTCCGGTTATCAACAAGATCGATTTGCCGTCCGCGGATATAGAAATGGTTAAGGAGCAGATCGAGGTGGACCTAGGTCTGGATTCCGATCAGACTATACTCTGCTCCGCCAAAGAAGGGAGAGGGATAGAAGATGTTATGGAAGCCATAGTGGAAAAGATCCCTCCGCCAGCAGGTAGAATCGAGGATCCTTTAAAGGCATTGGTATTTGATGCCCATTATGATTCTTTTAGAGGGACTATTGTTAGTTGCAGGCTTTTTTCCGGCACACTCAGGCAGGGCGACATGATTCGTTTTATGTCCAACAAATCCGGATATAAGGTGGAAGAAACAGGCATCTTTCACTTGAAGCGTGTGCCGACCAAAGGCATTGTAGCCGGCCAGGTGGGCTATATTATCGCCGGTATCAAGGCGGTGAGCGATGTCAGGATAGGTGATACAGTAACACTGGATAATTCCCCGGCTCCTGAGCCTCTGTCGGGATTCAGGGAAGCCAAGCCCGTGGTTTTTTCATCGATATATCCTATATCTTCGGAAGACTACAGCACACTCGCGGATTCCCTTGAAAAATACAAGCTTAATGATGCCGCCCTTGTTTATCAAAAGGACTCTTCCGCCGCCCTGGGGCTTGGTTTCCGCTGCGGGTTTTTGGGGCTCCTCCACCTGGAGATTGTTCAAGCACGTCTTGAAAGGGAGTTCGGCCAGTCCATCATAATGACCGTTCCATCAGTGGAGTATCACTTCAGACTCAACAGCGGGGAAGAGATAAAGGTCGATAATCCACTTTACTACCCCGACCCTGCTGCCATTGAAAAGTCCCTGGAGCCCTATATCAGGACAAGCATACTGATTCCGGAGAAATATATGGGAGCTGTAATGGAACTTTGCCTGGAGAGGAGGGGGGAAAACACCAGATTCAGCTATCCCACCCCCGGCCGGGTGGAGGCAAGGTTTGATCTTCCCCTGGCAGAGGTGCTCTATGATTTCTACGACCGCCTAAAGACGGTAACCCAGGGCTACGGTTCTTTTGATTACGATATGTTGGATTACAGGGAAACCGACCTGGTAAAAGTGGATATTTTTGTTAACGGGGAGAGGGTGGATTCCCTTTCACAGATAGTATGCAGGGACAGAGCAAGGGCAAGGGCCCTGCATATCTGTGAAAGGCTGAAGGAAGAGATTCCCAGGCACATGTTCAAGATAGCTATCCAGGGTGCTATAGGCGGAAACATTATTGCCCGCACCACTATTTCCCCCTTTAGAAAGGATGTCACTGCAAAATGTTATGGTGGAGATATTACCAGGAAACGAAAGCTCCTTGAAAAGCAGAAAAGGGGTAAAAAGAGGATGAAGATGGTTGGATCGGTAGCAATACCCCAGAGCGCCTTTGTTGCGGTGTTCAAGTCGGAGGATAAGTAGGCAAAATAAACATATGTCAAATCCAGGCCTTTATATCCATATCCCTTTTTGCCGGTCCAAGTGCCCATACTGCGGCTTCTATTCCATAGCGTCTTCTTCCCATGTCTCAAGATATCTGGCAGCCCTAAAAAAAGAGATTGCCTTTTATAAGGGGCGGTTTGGGCCTTTTGACAGCCTCTACCTCGGCGGGGGCACACCCACCCTGCTGGAGGTGAAAGATCTTGAGGGGACACTAAACTGCCTGTATGAAAATTTTGACTTTTCCGTGGATATGGAGAGGACCATAGAGGCCAACCCCTGTGATATGACCCATGAAAAAATCTCGGGTTTAAGGCTGCTGGGATTCAACAGGATCAACCTGGGGGTCCAGTCCTTTAATGACGAGGAGCTTGCGTTTTTAGGGAGAAGGCACAATGGGAGAGAGGCTGAAGATGCCCTGGAGGGGCTGCGCTTGGCCGGCTTTGATAACATGGGAATGGATCTGATATACGGGCTGTACGGTCAAACCATCAAAGGATGGATGGAAACCCTGAAGAAGGCCGTGTCCTTTGCCCCGGAACATCTATCCTGCTATCAGTTGACCATTGAAGGAGGCACAGTGTTCTGGCGCATGAAGGAGAAAGGGATTCTCGAGCCCTTGACAGAAGAAGAGGAAAGATCCTTTTTTGTTGCCACATCAGGGTTTCTGGAAGATAAGGGCTACATACATTATGAAATCTCCAACTTTGCAAGGAAAAGCTCCCGCTTTTCCCGGCATAATTGCAAGTATTGGAGACGCGTGCCCTATCTGGGTCTAGGTCCTTCGGCACACTCGTTTAATGGAGACAAGAGATGGTGGAATTACAGGTCAATCCGTAGATATTGCGAGGCACTCGAACAGGGTAACATGCCTGTTGAGGGTGATGAGGAACTGAGTGATGAGCAGAAAAGGATGGAGATAATATCTCTCGGCTTGAGGACCCGACGCGGTGTTGATATGAGAGAGTTGGGACATGATCCGGGATTGAGTGGGAAGATAAAGGTGCTGATTGAATCAGGGCATGTTAAGATCTTTAACGACAGGGTGATACCCACAAGGGAGGGATACGTTGTGGCGGATAGGTTGCCTCTATATTTCTTCATGTGATAAGATGGAATGGTTTAAAAAGAATATCGGGGCTGCTGGTCTCGCCTGCTCTTTTCAAGACCAGCCGGGATCTTCGTTGCTAAAGAGGAATGTGGTTGCTTTACCTATATGAAGGTCATGGTGCTTTTTGAGAGGTGATATCTCAAAAAAAGAGTGCAACCAAGCATAGCCGCGGTCTGATTTCAGGGGTTTAACGCCCCGTAATAACACGAAGAATTTCCCGTTATGATAAAGATGATGTATTTTAAACCCCTGAAATCTGACCGCTTGCTGAGGATGCTATAGATATCACCTTGAAAAAAGTATCATGGCCGGATAACGGAATAAATGTGCTACGGTCCCGGCTGCTCTTGTCAAGACCAGCCGGGACCTGCGGTTCAAGATTTTATTATATTGGTTATCAAGGTGTAGGTCTTGGTGCTTTTTGTGTGGTTATGTTTTAGGATGCAAGGGGTCGAGTGTAAAACATTAAAAAGAATATCGAATCCGGGAACAGAAGGGTTTAAAATAAGCTGGAAGATTAATGGTAGACCAGGAAGATTCCAGCGGTCGAGGATCAGAGGAGCAGAGAGGGATGATCAAAAAGGTAGTGTCAGGAGGTCAGACCGGAGCCGATCAGGCCGCCCTTGATGTGGCCATGGAGATGGGCATCCGGCACGGGGGTTGGATAGCCAAAGGCCGGAAGACCGAGGCCGGAAGACTGCCTGAAAAATACCGCCTGAAAGAGATTAATTCCATTGATTACAATCAAAGAACAGAATTGAATGTGGTAGACTCCGACGGCACGGTGATTTTTTCCCACGGGAGTTTGAAAGGTGGGTCCGCACGGACACTGATGCTGGCTAAAAAACATAACAAATCCTGTCTTCATATAAATCTTGATGAATTGAGCAAGTATGAGGCTGTGGAGATAATAAAAGGATGGATTGACGCCAGACAAATCGAGGTGCTAAATGTGGCCGGCTCACGGGCGAGTGAGGACGCCGGGATCTATGAGGACGTAAAAGACGTGCTGAGGTCCTTGTTTTATCCTCCCCCCGAAGCTATCGCAGGGAGATTTCCGCATGATATTCAGGAGGCGGTGCATGTTCTCCTGGATAGAGTGCCTATGACGGAAAAGACTGTTATTGCCAGGATGGACAAACATGAACTGGAGTCGCTGCAATCGACCTTGGGTAAACGCATTGAAGCAGAATTCGGTTTATTATCGGGAAACGAGGCATTAATGCAATCCTGTCGATACACACTGAAGAGATATGAGGTTCATGAAGATGAGATCTTCGCCCTTATAATAGGAGAGTTATGGAAAAGGTTAAAAGAGACTCATGCCTTGAGAATCGTGAAATAGGACCCTGATCCTTGAATATCCGGGAAATTACCCGTTCCTCTTTAGTCTCGCAAGTGAGTAAGTCCTGGTCCGTTATAGAAATATTACTTTTGTGTTTATTTTAAGGCAAGATATGCATCATTGTTTGACAATTCCGGGTTCAGGCCGGAGACAAAAAATATGGTTATAATTGACAAAATGCTGTTTGGTTCTTATGGTTATTTAGATATATCTGATAGGGCTGGATTATTATTAATCAGACACATATAATCCTTTACACCATTGGGGCAGCCAATGCTCTTTGTGGTGCGGACTTGTTTTTGTACAAGGGTTGATTAAAGTATATAATATAATAGTTATACTAGACATCATTCGGCCAGACATGATGCAAATGTGCTTATGTTGGTCGGATATCTAATTTAGACAATTTTATAGGATTATTAAATTTCTTTAGAATAATATAAGGAGGACGGATATGAGAGTTGCGGTCAGTTCGAGTGGGAAAGACCTTGATTCACAAGTTGATCCCCGTTTCGGGAGATGCGCATATTTTATAATATGTGATACTGATGATATGAAAGGTGAGGCCTTTGAAAATGAAAGTGCTTTACTTGGTGGCGGAGCCGGGATACAGTCCGCTCAGTTTGTTGCCTCCAAAGGTGTTCAGGCTGTAGTTACCGGTAACTGCGGTCCCAATGCAGACAGAACCTTGGGGGCTGCGGGGATAAAGATATTTGTAGGCCAATCAGGTACGGTGAGAGAGGCTGTGGAAAGGATGAAAAATAACGAGCTGGAAGCGGCGGCCGGAGCCAATGTGCCTGATCATTTTGGTATCAAGGGTGGAGACATTTCATCCGGACAGGGGTTTGCAAACACAGGGCCTGCTCAATTCTCAACTCGCGGTCCTGGTATGGGCCGAGGTATGGGTATGGGCGGCGGCGGTGGCATGGGTCGCGGTATGGGCATGGGCGGCGGTCGAGGTATGGGCATGGGCTTGGGAACAGGCAAGGCAGGTGGAAATAGACCAGAGGAGTTTTCCCAAAGGAATATTTCAAAGGATCAGGAATTGGATCTTCTTAAAAAACAGTCCGTGGAATTATTAAAGCAAATGGAAGAGATTGAAGAAAAAATAAAAAGCCTGGAAAAGGATGATTTAGAATAGGCCCTGAAAAAGGTGAGAAGGGTCCAATTCCATGAAGATGGCTATTTCTATATGGGAAGAAGAGGTTACGCGTGTCTTTGATACGGCCTTGAGACTTTTAATTGTTGGGATTCATGGAAGTCAATAAATAAGGAGGAGACTTAGTAATGTCTACAGGAACAGAGAGTGGAGGGTTGAGCAGGGAGGAGCAAAATAAACTCCAGAATGTTGAAATTGAAGACAGATTGCATCATATTGACAACAAGATCCTTATCTTGAGCGGTAAGGGAGGTGTTGGAAAGAGTAGTGTCGCAACATATCTTTCGGTAGCTTTGGCTAGAAGGGGCAAAAAGATAGGGCTTATGGATGTGGACCTGCATGGTCCGAGCATACCGCGAATGCTTGGTATGAAAGGAAACCTTCAGCCCTCATCCGTTCCGGGAAAAGCAATTCCCGTGGAGGTATTGCCTAACCTGCATGTTATATCCATCGAGGTCCTGATGGGTGAAAACAAGGACACCGCCACTATATGGCGGGGGCCCCTTAAGATAGGAGTCATCAGACAGTTCATTTCGGATATTGAATGGTCTGATCTTGATTATCTGATTATTGATTCGCCTCCGGGAACAGGAGATGAACCTCTCACGGTGGCACAAACCATCCCCGACGCCAGCGCTGTGATAGTAACAACCCCACAGGAGGTATCCCTGGCGGACGTCCGAAAGTCAATAAATTTTTGCCGTGAGGTTAAAATGCGGATACTGGGGATTGTGGAAAATATGAGCGGGCTGAAGTGTCCTTACTGCGGAAAGATTATTGACCTTTTCAGGAGCGACGGGGGCCAGTTGATGGCAAAAAAGGAAGGCTTAAGGCTTCTTGCCAGCCTGCCCATAGAACCGGAGGTTGTAAAGAAAGGGGATATGGGGGATCTATCATGTCTTGATAAAGAAGATCTTCCTTTTACCGAAGAATTTCAAAAATTAGTTGATCAAATTGAAGAACTTGCTGTAAAAAGAGATTCTACAAGCATCCAGCAACAAGATAAGGATGAAGAAAAAGGCGAAGCTACCACAAATGATAAAGTGGTTATTGCAGTACCCGCAGAAGAAGGGAAGCTATGTGAACATTTTGGGCATTGTAAACAGTTTGTGTTGATTGAAACAGAAAATGGAACGATTAAAAGTAAATCGTCTCATACACCTCCCGCCCATCAACCCGGTGTTTTACCCAGGTGGCTTCATGAGCAGGGAGCGGATATTATTATAGCAGGAGGCATGGGGGAAAGCGCCCGGCATCTTTTCGAACAGAACGGCATCAAGGTCATAATAGGTGCCCCTATGGAGTCTCCGGAGTCGTTGGTTAGCCAATATCTGTCAAACACCCTGGAAAGTGGTGATAATCTATGTGACCATTAGGAGGATTTATCTCAGGTATTTCCTTACAGCAATGCGGAAAAGCCGGGTGAAATACTGACGAATAATCCGGACTGGAGATATATCCGGCACATATGATTATGGTTGAGAATGGTTTTAACAATGAGCTTATAGGTAATGCAGGAGTGAGGAAATATATGGACAACGACTTTGATGACTTTGTTCAAGAATTACAGGAGCAGATTTACGAAGAGACCAGAAAGGCCTATGGCATGCTGGCTTTTGAACGTTGGTTGAATCCTCTTTATATGGGAACCATGGATGATCCTGACGGATACGCTAGAGTAACAGGGACATGCGGAGACACCATAGAGATGTTTTTAAAGTTTGAAGACGAACGTGTCCGGGAGGCCTTATACCAGACGGACGGTTGCGGATCAAGTCATGTCTGCGGGTCATTTGCTGCTGAGATGGCCTTGGGCAAGAGCCCGGACGAACTAATAGATATAACAGGCGAGGCCATACTGAAAAAGCTGGGGGGACTGCCAAAAGAGGATGGACATTGCGCATTCCTTTCCGCTGAGACGCTCCAAGAGGCCCTGAGTGATTATATGATTAAGGAAAGAGGGAATAGAAAAAGTTGATGCAAGGATCCTGTCTTTCAGAAAAGCATCTTGATGGGAATTATCGGCGACGATTAACTTGATCAGGAGAACAGGGTTTTGTTTTGACAAAGATAGCAAAGCTTTTTAAGGGCTTTGCTATTTTAATTAATCTGGAAAGCCCTGTCACCTGTCTATTTACATCTGTATGTATCAGCCCGGCTGCCTGTAAACACGTATTAGGGATTTGAATAAAGAAGAGCAGGTAATCTTGCTCTTCGCTCGCTGTACACGGCTCAATAACCTTTTTATTCATTGCAAGTTTGGGGATACATGAAAATTCTTGAAGACCTGATTTCATTATTGGATTCTAAAACAACCGTTAAGGATATCCGCCAGGGAGTATTTCACACCGGAGTTCTTACCCGTTATTGTGGTTTGGCTGCAACTCTCCCAAGAGACGCCCTGAGAGAAGACCCGCCCCTGGTAAGACAACCCGGCTCTCTGCTGGATATAGATGTATCTGAATTGGCGCGGATGGCCTATTCCGACAGGCTTCTTGAGGCGGCTATCGGCATGGCCACAATAAATTCCCTGCTGGAGGTAGAAGAGAAAAACTGCCTGGAGCTTAACGCCCAGGACCTCATAACTGACAAGGGTAAAGGAAAGAGGGTGGCCATCATCGGGCATTTCCCGTTTATACCCGATCTCCGTGAAACCGCGAAGGAACTCTGGGTCATTGAAAAAAACCCACGTCAGGGGGATTTTTTGGAAGGAGATAGAGGTAATCTGCTTCCTAATGCCCATGTTGTGGGGATCACAGGGACCGCCCTGACCAATCATACTATGGAATCCCTGCTGGAACTCTGTGACCCGCGGGCATTCGTGGTTGTTCTCGGTGATTCTGCCCCCTTATCACCGGTCCTGTTCGACTATGGGGTGGACGCCATTTCCGGCACAAAGGTGATAAACAGCGAGATCGCGTTAAGATGTGTAAGCCAGGGCGCCAATTTCAGACAGATAAAAGGGATCCGGAGACTGACCATGTTAAAAAGATAGTCTTAGGGAGGTGTCATTAATGGAGGTCAGTATTACAACATTGGTCGAGAATACCGCGAACCCTGGGTTTATAGCCGAATGGGGTTTGAGTATAATGATAGAGGTGGAGGGCCAGCGGATACTACTTGATACCGGCCCTGGTACCTCCACGGTGTATAACGCAAAACTCCTCGGTGTTGATTTTAGAATGATCGACAGGATAGTACTCAGCCATGGACATTATGATCATACAGGTGGATTAAGGGGTGTTTTAAGGGGTACTCATGGCTTTGATATCATATCGCACCCGGCTGTTTGGGAGGCTAAATATGCTGTTCGGGAGAACAGGGCCAGATATATAGGCATCCCTTTTTGCAGGGAGGAACTGGAGAGTCTGGGAGCACGATTCAGCATGAGTAAGGAGCCGGTGTGGATTACCCGTAATGTGGTTACCTCGGGAGAGATATCCTTAACAACCGGGTATGAAGATGTTGACCGTTCAATGTATGTAAAGAAAGATGGGAATCTAGTTCCTGACGATCTGCCCGACGATCTTGCCATGGCAATCAGGACCGATAAAGGCCTGATAATAATACTGGGGTGTGCACATCGGGGAATGATCAATACCATCCGCCATTTCCAGAAAATCACAGGGGATGAACAGGTCTATTGCGTTATGGGTGGAACCCATCTGATAAGTGCCACCCATGAAAGACTGACCCGGACTGTGACGGATCTGAGAAGAATTGGGGTGCAGAGGATAGGGGTTTCCCATTGCACTGGTTTCGAGGCTGCAGCGTGGCTGGCAAAGGAATTTGGAGATATGTTCTTCCTGAATAATGCCGGCAGTCAGTTTAAGCTGTTATGAGAGGCCTATGAGCAAAATGGCTGTCGAGACCGTGGAACATTGATGAAGAGTGATCGGAGGTCGTGGAGTGTCGGATGATGTTTTTAAGGAAATAAAAAGACGCACTCGCAGCTTATTGCAGGGAAAGGACCTCCTGGACCAGAAGGTGTGGGTAAAGGCCCGTCCCCTGAGCACTGAAGAAGCGATCGGCAACCCTGAAGAGGATGATTTCCCTTTGCAGAAAGGTAATGAGAAGCTCATGCAGGCGGATTTTAATCATGCTCTGGGACAGGCATTTACCGACCAATACGGGGATTTTGAAGGGACACTCCAGGAGATACTGGAGATGCCCCTTGAAAACAATTACAGGAGGGCCGTGTTCGTGGCCACCCTGAACGCGGTATTACGGTATATGGGGGTGGCCGACAAGACGATCCATTGCCGTGACAATGAGCCCGCCCGGTGCGCGGAGGTGCTGAGGGCTTACATAGATGACCGTTATGGGATGAAAAGGGTTCTGCAGATCGGATTCCAGCCCCGCATGGTGGAATATCTGGCGCCCCATTTCCCTTTTCGCCTTATTGATATGGATACTGATAACATAGGCGCCCGAAAATTCGGGGTGGATATTGAGGGTCCGGAGGCCACCAATGATGCTGTGAGATGGGCTGATATCCTGCTGGTAACAGGTACCACCCTTGTAAACGGCACCATAGAAAAGTTTCTGGGCGGCAAACCCGTAATCTTTTACGGGACCACCATAGCGGGTGCAGCTTGCCTGATGGGGTGGGATAGGTTCTGTGAAAAGAGCAAGTAAAGATTTGGGAACTTGTCTTTTGAAAAAATGCTGCTTTTTTTCGTTCCGGCAGGGCTGATGATAAGAAGTAATATTAAGATATTTATATTGTTTTTCTCTTTTCTGTCTCTACTGGGTTTATCCCGGCCGGGAGGGGAAGCCAGGTGCGAAGATATACATCTGCTCGCGGGCGCCGGGCTTCGCCAGCCAGTGGATCAATTGATCGATTTATTCCGGGAACAGACCGGATGCAGGGTCATTGTAGATTACGCGGGCGCCGGCAATCTACTGGCGCGTATCATAGCCTCCGGTCATGGCGACCTGTTCATGCCGGGGTCCTTTTATTATATTAAGAGGCTTGAACAGGAGGGCCTGGTTGATTCTTTTAGCATAATCGCGTATCACACGCCTGTGATAGGCGTGAACCGCGGCAAGGCTCACTTGATCAGTTCCTTCCAGGACCTGGCCCGGCCCGGGGTGCGACTTGCCCTGGGCGATCCCGAGGCAATGGCCTTCGGCAGGGTGGCCATGGAGATACTGGAAAAGTCAAAGATAAAGGACGAGATCGTGAAGAATGTGGTAGTCTATGGTGCCACGAGTAAACAAATGGCCCTGTACGTGGCGCAGGGAGACGCGGACGCTTCCATTATCGGTCGCGCGGACGCAATTCAATACCAAGACAGGATAAAGATTATCCCCGTACCGGAAGAATATTTTGAAGCCGAGATCATTGCTATAGCCCTACTGAAGAAGGCCGCCGACAGGCCCGAGGTCATAAGGTTTCGTGATTTCATGGGCAGCGAGAACGCTATAGAGGTCTTTCGGCATTTCGGCTTCTTGCATCTTGACGGGGCGGAAAGATAAAAGGTCGGTTTAATATGAAAGGGTTGCATCGCCTCTGTTTCATAGCCCTTTTCCTCCTGGCCCTTCTCGTGGCGGGGGTGCTGTTTGCCCTTATCTTCCGCATTTCCTTCAAAGAACTGGGAGACGCTATAAGTTCCCCGGAGGTCCTCTTTGCACTTCGCCTGAGTCTCTGGACCTCACTTGCCGCCATAATAATAGCCTTAATCCTGGGCCTTCCTTCTGGATATCTTCTGGCTAGGAGGAACTTTCGGGGTAAGGTCATACTGGACACCCTTATTGACATACCACTTGTCATGACTCCCCTTGTGGCCGGAGTGGGACTGCTCCTGCTTTTCGGTCAAACCTATCTGGGTAAATATCTCGCCCGTGTAGGCATAAATTTTATATTCTCTCCCTGGGGGGCTGTCATTGCCCAGGCGTTTATTGCCGCTCCTATCGTGGCCAGGAGCAGCAAGGCGGCCTTTGAGGAGGTCAGTCCACGTTATGAATGGGCGGCCCAGACCCTGGGACTCAGACCATTTCGGACCTTTTTCAGGGTGACCCTTCCTATGGCAAGGCAAGGCATACTGTCCGGGATCGTACTGGCCTGGGCCAGGGCCATCGGAGAATTCGGAGCCACACTTATGGTGGCCGGCGCCACCAGGATGAAGACAGAGACCCTTCCTATCGCGGTTTTTCTTAACATTTCAAGCGGTGAACTGGGTATCGCCCTTTCCTGTGCCCTTTTATTGATCGCGATGGGTTTAATTATCCTCCTTATACTCAAACAGATCGGCAATAATCACAGGCGTGAACTGCCGATGAAAGGGATAGAGTAATGGCCGTTATCTCCCTGGTCAATGTACGGAACCTGATCCTGAAAGATATATCCTTTGATATTAATGATGGAGAGATCTTCGCGCTGGTGGGGCCGTCGGGTGCGGGTAAGACCACCCTGTTACAGGTGCTGGCCGGCCTTGCCCCCTACTCGGGTCGGATATTTTCCGACGCCAGGCCCCTGGACGGGGTCCCTCCCTATAAACGAGGTATGGGATACCTTTTCCAGGACCTGCTGCTTTTCCCTCACCTCACAGTGGAAGGAAATCTAATTATTGCTATGGGACGGGAGACGGCGGGGAAGAGACGAAAGATGGAACGGGCGGCGGAACTCCTTGAACTGATGGGGATTGCTCCGCTGGTCAGGCGTTTCCCCCATGAGTTAAGCGGAGGAGAAAAGCAGAGGGTAGCATTGGCCAGGGCCCTGGCAAGCTCTCCTGAAATCCTTCTCCTGGACGAACCATTCAGCAGCCTGGATTTTCGAATTGCCAGATATCTGCGCCTGGAATTCAAGCGTCTTCAAAAACTGCTGGGGTTTAACGCCCTGTTTGTGACACATAATATGAGGGAGGCCGCGGAATTGGCGGATCGAGTAGGCGTGCTCAATGACGGAAGGCTGATCCAGGTTGTAAAGCCTGATGACCTCTGGCTGAGTGCCGATCCCGCGGAGGAATCTTTTCTGGAAAAGACCAACATCCTGTTTGTCAGCAATCACAGGGAGACCGGTAACGGTTTAATCGAGGTGGAGTGGGCGGGTCATAGCTTTGTTGTTCCGGATGAGGGGAAGCCCTTTGAGAGAGTCGCCATAAGCCCCCGAGAGGTATTTATATCCAATCTTACCCCCCCGGGTCCGCCGGTAAACAGGTTTCAAGGCAGGATTAAAAAGGTCAGGGAGTCCGAGGGTATGGCCATAATAGAAGTAGAGGTGGGCGATGAAAGCATAGAAGCGAAAATCACCATGGAATATCTCAGGACCCTCAATCTTTCAGTCGATGATAATGTTTGCGGCATCCTAAAGCTCAGGGCCCTTCAAGGGTGTTGAGCGGCTATATAATTCAGAGTTCTCTAAGAAGATATCCCGTTATTTTTAAAGGAGGTGCTCCATGAATAATATAACTTTTTCCGATATTGCGGTTGTTTCCTGTGGCACCCTGAGCTTGGAATTGAACTATCTGAAAGAACAGGGTTTCCTGGACACCAACCACCTGTTTTACACGACACCAGGTCTTCATGAGGATCCCCGCGAACTGGAACGTCAGCTCATGGACCGGATAGAAAAGGCCAAGGGAAAGGTAGACAAAGTGCTCGTGGTCTATGGAGGGAAGTTTTGTTATGTTAATGCCGACAAGCCCACGAGAACCATGAGTGAAATCATCGAAGAGCAGGGAGGGGGTGTGGCAAGGGTAGATGCCACGCACTGCATGGACATGCTGGCGAGCGAGACGGAACGGGAAAAGATCGCACAGGAGGTGGCGGGAGGGGAAAAGGTATGGTGGATGACCCCGGGATGGATCAAGTTCCGCCACCACGTCTTCAAGGGCTGGGACCAGGGTCTGGCCAACGAGAACTTTCCCAAGCATACCGGAGGGGCCATAGTATTGGATGCCATTGGTTACGTTGACAAGTATATGGCGGAAAAGCCGGAAGAATTCCTTGAATATTCCGACTGGATGAGTATCCCTATGCAAGGGTATCCTATCTCCCTGGATAGATTCAAGTCCCTGCTTATTGAACAGGCTCAATTATTATAAAGAATTGGCCTGGAAAAAGATCTATAAAAGAAAGAGCTAGCTGAATAGGCTCCATCCGGAAAGACGCTGACACCTACAGATTAATTATAGGATCTCGTGATGATTATTGAATCCCTCAAACAGGCCTTGATGATTACCGGCTTTGTTTTTGTGATGATGCTCGCCATCGAGTATATTAATGTACAGACCAAGGGAAGTTGGCAGACTTCACTGCAAAAATCAAGATGGGGTCAGTATATCTTGTCCGCCTTCCTCGGTGTTATACCCGGCTGTCTGGGAGCATTTACGGTTGTCGCTCTGTATGCACACAAGATTGTCAGTGTCGGCGCATTGGTGACGGTGATGATTGCAACCAGCGGTGATGAAGCCTATGTGATGCTTTCGTTGTTTCCGGAAAAGTCATTGCTTATATTCCTCATACAATTTTTAGTAGCGATTGCCGCCGGCCTCGTGACGGATATGATATTTAAGCCGGGCTCAATAATAGTAAAAAATTTGGGTGGAGAACTGGCCTTTCATGGTGATGAGGATGAATGCGTCTGTTTTCCGAAGGGTGAGGTATTGACCCAGTTAAAGGATCTGACCCTTCAACGCGGATTATTGATAATTGTCCTGACACTATTCATCTTGGGATTACTGGCCGGTCAATTAGGACCCCATGCATGGAACTGGATAAAGATAACATTCCTTATAGGTTCATTGCTGGCCCTTTTTATCGTGTCCACTGTGCCTGAACATTTTCTGGAAGAACACCTCTGGCAACATATAGTAAAGGTCCATGTGCCCAGGGTATTTTTGTGGACATTCGGCGCCATGCTGCTAATGCATGTCTTGCTTGATTATCTAGAGATCGGTTCCTGGATAGAGGCAAATTACTTGACAATTATGGTGATTGGTTGCCTTATCGGGCTTATTCCGGAGTCAGGGCCCCATATGATACTGGTAACCATGTTTGCAGGAGGGACGATTCCCTTTGGTGTCCTTCTGGCGAGCTCTATCGTGCAGGATGGGCATGGAATGCTTCCGTTGCTTGCGGAGTCAAAGAGAGGTTTTGTATTTGTCAAGATTATTAATTTTATCGTAGGTCTATTGATAGGATTGGCCTGCTATGTAATAGGCGTGTGAGCATAAAGGTTATGGTGTCTATGAACCCGGATATCCAGTTTTTTCACTGAAGGAAGGGGGAACAGAATAGAATGAAGATAACACTTGTCTATGATAACGAGGTCCATACCACGGGCCTGGAACCGGATTGGGGTTTCTCTTGCCTTATAGAAAGGGAAGATACCCCCAATATCCTTTTTGATACAGGCGCAAACGGTTCAATCCTTCTGTCCAACATGAAAAAGCTTGGATTGGATCCTCTCTCAATCGGTATAGTTGTTATCTCCCATGCTCATTGGGATCATACAGGCGGGCTTTCGCGGCTTTTGGATGAAAATAAGGAAGTGAAGGTCTACATCCCCGCTACATGTCCTGAGCCAAAGGGAGCAAGAGAGGTGATCGTAGTTAAGGAAGCCTTAGAGATTAGCGAGGGTGTCTTCTCTACAGGTGAACTCAAGGGGATTGAGCAGTCCTTAGCTGTCAGAACAGAAAAAGGTCTGACAGTCATTGCCGGGTGTTCCCACCCGGGTGTGGAGAGTATTCTCAAAACGGCATCCCGGTTCGGCCCTCTCCATGCCCTTGTGGGGGGGCTTCATGGCTTCCGACAGTTCGATGTTGTTAAAGACCTCAACATGATCTGCCCCTGTCATTGTACCCAATATAAATCAGAGATAAAGGCGCTATACCCCGAGAAATATGTTGGTGGTGGAGCGGGCAAGGTCTTAACCATCTAAAGGCTGTTACATGGGAGACAGACAAGCAAGGCGAAATTATTCCGATCGTTTAGAAGATGCCCTGAGCGCGATGCTCGGTCGTGCCGGGGTTACCAGGGATCTATCTCAGGTGCTTGCCTATGCTGTTGGAAAGGACGTAGTTTCTTATGAAGAGATCACGGAGATTATCAGGGATGATCCAGAGGAGGTTGTTTTCCTGGCTTTTGAATGGAGATTGCTTTTGCCGATTAGCACAACAAAGAGCTCGAGTTGGGAGGATCGGTTGTTATTGCTGAAACATGGAGAGCTATACGAGATCCCCAATATAATACACTATCTGTTACAAGACAGCCTTGATACAGGAAAATGGCAACCTGAGAAGGGCATTCTTACGCTCTTTAAAGAACTGGAGGATCCAGATTATAAACAGATTCCCGGACTGGTAAGGGACATTTTCCAAGAGGCGCTTAACCGTAGAATTACCGCTGATAAGGTAAAGATAATTTGCTTCCAGCTAGGTCTCGGTAATAGGATAGATGGCCTCATTGCCGGTCTTAAGGCGGCAGGTATTATAAGCCCCAGGTTGCGGTCGGTCCCGGAGGTCAACAGAGAAGGATCGCCGATCTATGAACTGAATCCATCGGTGGTATCTGGATTATCACCCTGAAGACATACTGCTGCCGGTACGGAAACAAGAAGTTGGTATGCGATATGCACGTACATAGTCCGGTATAAGCATTAACAGTGTTATAAAGGAGGAATAGAGATGCCGTGGGTAGACGGGAATATATGTATCGGCTGCGGGATTTGCGTTGAAGAATGCCCCGTAGACGCCATAATAATGGAAGATGATGTGGTGGAAATCCACATGGATAAATGTATTCACTGTGGTATATGCCACGATGGTTGTGAGCAGGGAGCAGTACGACATGACAGCGAAAAGATAGGCGATAGAGTTGAAGCGAATGTGGAAGAGACAAAATATTTTATGGAGGCCTGCGAGAAATATCTCGGTAATGCCGAAGAACGGCAGAAGTGCCTAAATCGAATGATAAAGCATTTTAACAGTGAAAAGATCATTGCAGAAAAGACACTACAAGAGATCGAGTTGCTTCGTGAATGATAATTGAAGAACATTGAGGTGAAATTATGACGGACATTCCTGTCACCAATTTGTTTTGAGTCCTATAATCCATGGTAAGCCTGTTAGACAGTAGAATGGAAAAACATATTAGTAAGGGATTAAGGAGGTACGATTGTGGATAGATTGGTGGTGGTAGGCGGGGTTGCTGCAGGGCTATCTGCTGCAAGCGCTGCTAAGCGGCTTAAAAAGGAAGAGATGAACGCCGTAGTCTTTGAAAGATCGGGGTATATATCTTATGGGGCGTGTTCTGAGCCCTATTTTGTGTCAGGCCTTGTCCCTCAGCCGGAAGATCTTATCGAGGTCACCCCGGAGGAATTTGAACGGAAACGTTCCATCCCCATCCACAGGAGACATGAGGTAGTTGAGATAGACTATAAGAATGGGTATGTGGTTGTGGAGGATTTGGGTGGACATAGGACTTTCCGGGAACCGTTCGATTACCTCATGATTGCCACCGGGGCTACCGGTAAAACACTGGGTGTTGATGGAGAAGAATTGACGGGTGTATATACCTTGCGGACCGTGGAGGACGCTATTGCTATTCGGGACAGCGCCCGCCATGCGGGGAATGTTGTAATTTGTGGTGGAGGGTATATAGGCCTTGAGATGGCAGAGGCTTTTGTGAGTATGGGAAAGCATGTTACCATATTGAAGAAGACATCCCAGATGCTGTTGAACTTTGATCCGGAAATGTCCGCTTTGGTTGAGGAAGAGGTGAGATCAAAGGGGGTGGAGATTCATACTGATACGGATGTGCTTTCCTTCGAGGGTTCCGGAAGGGTGGAGAAGGTAGTGACCAACCATGGGGAGGTAAAGAGTGAGACGGTACTTGTTGCAAAGGGCGCTCTTCCCAACACAGCTCTCGGAAAGCAAATAGGAGTGGAAATAGGGGCGACAGGTGCGATTGCTGTAAACAAGCGCCAGCAAACAAATCTGGATCGGGTGTATTCAGGGGGTGATTGTGCCGAGGCATATCATATAATAAGCAGGAAACCGGCGTATATACCGCTTGGAACCACAGCCAATAAGGCGGGAAGGGTGGCAGGTGAGAATATCGGAGGGCTTAATACCGAATTCCCCGGTATTGTGGGTACCGCCGTATCAAAGATATTTGACCTGGAGGTTGCACGAACCGGGCTCAGTCTAAAAGAGGCGGAACGGGAGGGATTCGATGCCTATGCAACCACTATACGTCACAGGTCCAGATCCAAGCATTATCCGGGGGGTTATTTAATAACCGTTCATTTTATCACGGAAACAGGTATCCGTAGATTACTGGGCGCTCAGATGATAGGCAGGGAAGGAGTTGCCCATAGAATCGATGTGATGGCTGCGGCCTTACAAGCAGGAATGACGGCAGAGGATGTGTATCATCTGGATCTGGGTTATGCACCGCCCTTTGCACCGGCATGGGATCCTATCCTGATTGCTGCAAACAAGGCTAGAAAAGGGTAAATATTTAAGCGTTAAAAATGACCTTGACACAAGATCTCTCTTTATGTTAAAGGGGCTATGCTCGTAATGATCGGATACACAGGGGCTCCGATGCGAAGATATTTTTGTTTGCAATACGGAAATTTTGTGGTATGCGAATATATCAAATATTTTTCTAATCATTGAAAATGGTGTGAAGATTATCGTAATGCAATTTTTTAGAGCAAGTGTATGATAAAAGAAAAAGCTAAAAATTTTATTTACTTATTTTTATTTCTTTTTTTAGTATGGCTATGCCTCACTTCATCCTTAAGGATTCAGGAGCTTTTAACAGGGCTTGTTGTTAGTTTTATCCTGGCGTTATTCTGCAATAAATTTTACCTCGACCTGGGACTCCCTTCTTTAAGCCTCAAAAGATTGGTATATCTTATAGTTTATATAGCTGTTCTTTTTAAAGAGATTGTCAAAGCAAATTTAGATGTTGCTTATAGGATATTACACCCCAAGATGCCTATAAAACCGGGGATTGTGACTATTAAGACAGGATTAAAGCAAGATATAGCAAAGCTGTTTTTAGCAAATTCTATTACGCTTACGCCGGGGACTTTTACCTTAGATATATTGGGTGATAATCTAGTTGTTCATTGGATTAATGTAAAGGCGGAAGATATAGAGGAGGCGACAAAAATCATAGGGGAAAAATTCGAAAAATATTTGAAGGTGTTATTTGAATGAAAAAATTTGAGCGAATGAGTAGGGTATTAAAGACATTAGCTCATCCAGCCCGGTTACAGATTGTAGCAGGGCTCCTTAAAAATGAATGTAATGTTTCTCAGGTTCAGCAGTCTTTGGGACTTCCTCAATCCACCATTTCGCAACATCTAAGGATTTTAAAAGACGGCGGGATAATCAGGGGGAGGAGAGAAGGCACAAGGGTATGTTACAAGGTGGTCAACAAGTGGACGAAAGAATTTATGAAAATTATCGATAAAGGATAATTTTTTTGAGATATATATCCTATTATGTGTATATAGCATTATTTGTATATTAGAATATTAAGAGGATTACCTTATGATTGAGATTATCTTTCTTGGTTTTGTGGGTGCCGGAATCGTGCTTTGTCTCCTGAGAATGCTTAAAGGGCCTACTGCTCCGGACAGGGCTGTAGCATTAGATACGCTTTCCACGGTTACTGTCGGTTTACTTGTCCTGTTGGGTTATTTTTATAAAAGAAGTGTCTATCTGGATGTTTCTCTGGTGTATGCGGTTCTAATTTTTGTGGGTTCTGTGGCCATAGCTAGATTTTTAGAAAGAGGGATTTAGATGCACGTGGTAGGGGTGATTGTCACCGGAATCGGCACGATGTTTCTCTTTTTGGGGAGTCTGGGAATATTCAGGTTACCCGATGTCTATAATAGGCTCCAGGCAGGGACAAAGTGTACCACCTTCGGTTCCTTCTTTACCATTATCGGGGTAGGCATAATGGAGCCTTCCTGGTTTTGGAAGACCTTAATTATTGCCTTATTCATCCTTTTGACTAATCCGATATCCAATCATGCCTTAGGCAGGGCGTCTAAAAAGATAGGGGTGCCTTTGTGTAAAATAAGCGTGGTGGATAAAAGTGAGGAATTCGACGAATACAAGACCCATTAGAAATATATTTCTAAACGGGTGGAGGAGAAAGATATGATCTTTATTGTCCTTTTGGTATTTGTCATGTTAGTGGCCGCCATCTCCGCCTGTATATTTTCGGATTTACTGAGTGCGGTAATTGCCTGCTGTATTGTTAGTTTGATAGCCGCCATACTTTTTTTCCTTTTACAGGCGCCGGATGTGGCTATGGCTGAAGCCTCTATCGGCGCGGCGTTGGTAACCGCTATTTTTGTCATTGCGATCAGGAGAACAAAGAGAGAAGAATGAGAAGAATAATAGGCCTTATTTTATTGATAATTATAGCTTTAGGGTTTGGTTTATCTCTTACGGAAATCCCCTTTGCCGTACCAAAAACCAAGGTAGGCAGGTATTATATAGATAAAGGGATCGATCAGACGGGCGCCGTAAATATAGTGACATCGGTAGTTTTAAACTATAGGGGATTTGATACCCTCGGCGAGGTTACCGTGCTTTTTATCGCTGCCACGGGATTGGGCGCTATCCTTGCCACCGTCAAGAAAAAACCCGGAAGGGAATTTGTGCCTTCAAGCCTTGTGCTTAGTACGGGTTGTAGATCCCTTTTCCCTTTTATCTTGCTCTTTGCCGCTTACATATTTTTACACGGACACCTCACGCCAGGAGGTGGTTTTCAGGGTGGAGCAATTATTGCTTCGGCTTTCCTTTTGGTCTATTTAGGTTGTCGTGAAAGAAGGGTAAAAGAGAGGAGTATCAAAGCTATAGAATCCTCGGCAGGATTGATATTCGTAATTATAGGGTTTTTAGGATTGGCTGTAAGCGGGTATTTTCTTTTTAATTTTCTGCCCAGGGGAATTCCAAATACCCTTTTGAGCGCTGGCATCATCCCCATAATATATATCGCCATCGGTTTTAAGGTAGGTTCCGAGTTGACCGGAATCATCGATGGCTTGATAGAGGAAAGCGAATGAGTTTTTTGGCCGATTATATCTATTACATCGGGGCTTTCGGTCTTATATTGATCGGATTATATATCCTTTTAACCAAACATAATCTGATCAAGATGATAATAGGAATTTGTGTCTTGGATACAGGGGTTAACCTTTTACTTGTATCTTTAGGATATATAAAGGATGGAACAGCGCCTATATTTTCTAAGCCGGGACTTGCTTCAGAGAATATGGTCGATCCGACCGTCCAGGCGCTTGTCTTAACAGCGATTGTTATTGGTGTGGCGGTCATGGCCATGGCCTTGTCTCTAGCCATCAGGTTGTATCAGCATTATGGAACCCTTGATATGAGAAAGATCAAAGAGCAGAGGTGGTAAGACCTGTTAGAAATGTTATGTTGGTGACAATGATTATGTTTTTTCAAGGAGCATGGTCGGTATAAATGGAAATCTCTAATTGGGTAAACCCCATCCTTCTTATAGCTGTTCCTCTGGCATTTGCCTTTTCTATTCCTCTGTTTGGATTTATTTCTAAAAGGGTGGAAAGGTTCATCCCTCCCCTTGCCATGCTGTTTAATCTGGTTATCTCTCTTATTCTAATGCCGGAAGTTATCAAAAGACCTATAGTCGTGTCCCTTGCGGGATTCCCTCCCCCTTTCTGCATAAACCTGTTTGCGGGCCCGGTAGGTATCCTATTTTCCGCTGTTATCGCCCTGGTTGGTTTTCTTGTCTCCATATATGCGCTTGATTATATAAAGGAAGGTGCTGAAGAGAAGTATCACATGCTTTATCTGTCGCTTCTTACAGGTGCCACAGGGGTTGTTTTGACAGGGGATATATTCAATCTTTTTGTCTTTTTTGAGATCCTATGCATCTCCTCTTACGCCCTGGTAGGTTATTTAGGAAATAGAGCGGGCGTAGAATCTGCCGCCAAATACCTGATTCAGGGTTCCGTAGGCTCTGCCTTTATTTTGATCGGGATCGCGCTTCTGTACGGACAGTTCGGGACCCTCAACATGGCTGATATCGCCGGAAATATACATTCAGTAAGCCCGATTCAAATATTCATACCTCTTGTTCTATTCATCGTCGGATTTGGAATTGAAGGGGCCATCTTTCCTTTGAATGCCTGGCTTCCGGATGCCCATTCTTCCGCTCCTTCCACCATAAGCGCTGTTCTTTCAGGGATAGCCATAAAGATAGGGATTTATGCCATAGCAAGGGTGGTGTTCACCATTTTTGGGGCATCTGATATGTTGCTTTTCCTGGTCCTTTTAGGTCTTTTAACCCTGTTGGTGGGAGAGTTATCTGCGTTCAGCCAAAACAATATAAAAAGGATGCTTGCCTACTCCAGTATCGGCCAGATAGGACTTATCCTTTTTGCCTTAGGAATCGGTACGGATTATGGAATAGCTGCCGGCCTGTTTCAGTTTATAACCCATGCCCTTTCTAAGTCCCTTCTGTTTTTGGCTACAGGATACATGATCTATCGAGTAGGCTCGATGGAAATCTCTTCATTGGAAGGAATAGGGAAAAAGATGCCGCTGTCTTCGTTATGTTTTACCATCGGCGCTTTTTCCTTGATAGGGCTTCCGCCTTTTGTAGGCTTTCCCAGCAAATTTTGGATTGTGCTCTCTGTCTTGGAAAAACATAGTACTTTATACATTGTTTTTATAGGGATTGTCCTGTTGGGGACAGTGATCGAGGCGGCATATTTTTTTAAAGTAATTCAGGTTCTCTATTTCAAGGGAGACACCGAAGAGACAGACCCCATCGTAAATAAGATCCCGGAAGCCTCTGTGGTACAAGAGGTAAAGAGTTCTAACGCTGTAAAGACAGGGGCACCTATAGTGGCTTTGATCCCCATGGTTATTCTCGTATTGCTTATTATCGGTATAGGTATCTATCCGAAGTTTTTGGGTGATATTCTCAATTCTTCCTCCCTGGAGCTTCTTGATAGAATAAAATACATCCAGGGAGTACTGAGGTGAATTTAGCACAGTTAGGTTTTATTTCTTTTGGTGGCGCATTTCTTACCTATCTTTTGGGTAAGGTCTCATCCAAGTTAAGGGATGCTTTCGCCGTCTTTATCTCTTTGATCCTGATTATTCCTATCTTGTATTTCTATGGAAAAACCGAGGAATTAACCTATTTCTCTTTTTTAGGGCTACCCCTTCTTTTAAGGATAAACCCTCTTTCCTGGATTTTTGCCATAGCTATTCAGACAATAACATCTCTTTCTGTGATCTTTTCTTTAAGCTATATGAAGGGAAGAGAGAGGCTTGACTTTTATTATTTAATGCTACTTTTAGTGAATGCCGGAATGTTAGGCATTGTTCTCAGCGCTGACCTGGTTTCCTTCTATATCTTCTGGGAGATTATGTCCTGGTCCACATTTCTTTTAATAAGTTATAATAAAGGTCCTGCATTGCAGGCAGGCATGAAATATATTATCATGTCTATTATCGGCTCCGTAGCTATGCTTATCGGGATATTATCCCTTTATGCAAACTGTGGAAGTCTGGATATAACACTAGTTTCTTCCTTTATTACACAAGCCTCCTCCGGCTACACCTTGTTTATTTTAATTTCCTTTTGTATTGCCTTTGGGATTAAGAACGCGATTGCGCCTTTTCATACCTGGCTTCCTGATGCCCACTCCGAAGCACCTTCTCCTTTTAGTGCTGTTCTTTCCGGGATATTAATTAAAATGGGCACATATGGTTTTATCCTTTTTATGTACGCAATCGCGGGCTTAAACCTGTTTCTGAATATAGGAGGAGGAAGTTTCCATTACCTGTTTTGCGTACTGGCAGTGATAACTATTATTGTCCCCACGTTCATTGCTGTTTTACAGGATGATGCCAAAAGACTCCTGGCCTGGTCAAGCATCGCCCAGGTAGGATATATAATCTTAGGCATAACTATCGGGACGAGTCTGGGTTTTGTGGGAGGGGTATTCCATTTCTTCAATCATGCCGCATTTAAATCCTTGCTTTTCTTGAGCATAGGCGCGGTAGAATACAGGACAGGGACAAGAGATCTAAATTCTCTTGGCGGCCTGATAAAAAGAATGCCCATAACCTTCACTTGTGCCTTGATAGGGGCATTAGGCTTAATTGGTGTCCCGTCAACTAATGGTTTTGTATCCAAGTGGCTGATATACAAGACCTTGATTTTAGGGAAACATCCGTTCCTTGCCTTTATAGCTCTTTTTGGAACATGGGGAACAATCCTTTATTCATATAAGCTTATCCATAATATATTCTTAGGGCAGTTGCCGGAAAAATTCAGCAATGTCCAAAAGTCCCCTGTTACCATGAGGATCCCGGTAATTTTTTTAAGCCTTGTTGTTGTAGTCTTTGGGATCCTCCCCGGAATCCCTCTTAAAGTTATAGATACGATCTCGACTTCTTTTGGCTTTCAGCCTCAGAATGTTGAAATCTGGGGGATCGCTTCCGAAACAGGGATCTTGAACATGGTAAACATATTTGCCGCAATCTGCGTGGCATTAATCATTGCCTGGCTGTTGTTTTTTATAGGAGATAAAAAGGTAAATATCTCCCAGGATAACAGTTACGCGGCAGGGGCCCATGTGCCAAGGGATAAATATCATCACACGGTTGAATTTTACAACCCGTTATCAGCAATGATCAGGCCCTATTTCAGGGATTTTGTAGATGACTTTTACCAATGGCTGGCAAATGGAGTTAAGAACGTAAGTGATAAGACAAGAAAGATATATTGTGGAGACCTGGGTTACTATATAACCTATATCGTACTGTTTTTTGCCGTCTTAATTATTCTTAAGATGGGATTGAAGCTATGGTAATAAAAGTATTGGAAATAATTGTATCACCCATTTTAGCCTTTATAGTCGGGGTATTTTTCTTAGGCCTGTTCAGAAAGATTACAGCAAGGCTCCATTGGCGTTACGGTCCGCCGATCATTCAGCCCGTTTTGGATTTGATTAAATTATTTCACCAGCAGGGGTTCTCGCATGGCCCTGTTTTTGATCTGGGCATAATCCTAGCTTTAGCAGGTTCTATAATTCTGGTGCTTTTTATTCCATTTGGCGGAATATGCCCCCTGAGCAATTCAGGAGGATTACTTGTTATACTTTATATTATGCTTTTTGCGCCTTTAGGGATTGCCCTATCCGGCGGCGAGGGCGCAAATCCGAATATCAGCATTGGGGTTTCCAGGAAGCTTATATTAGCCTTGGGATATGAGGTTTCATTTCTATTAGTATTGCTTACATTGATGACCTATTATAATACGATCTCTATTGTGGATATAGTTGAGAATCAAAGGAATTTTCAGTGGGCCTTGTTCTCACCGCTGGCCTTATCAGGGATAGCCTATTTTTTAATCCTGCCGGCCATGTTGGGGATTCGGCCTTTTGATGTTGCAGGCGCGCCACAAGAGATTTCATCAGGACCCGCGGTAGAATACGGGGGCAGGCATCTGGGTCTATTTCACATATGGCACGCCTTCAGCTTATTTATTTATATCGCCTTATTCGTGGATCTATTCCTGGGAGGCGGGAGTAACCCGTTGACCTTCTTTATAAAGATGTTAGTTGTGTTTATTTTATTAACCTTTATTCATGGAGTCTTCCCGAGATTTAGAATCGAGCAGGCAATTAAATACCTGTGGAAATGGCCTGTGATCATATCTCTCTTGGGATTAATCCTGGTTATGATAATAAGATAATTCAATGGACAGAAAAGATATTAAAAAATGGTTTAAAGCTCCCGGCAAGATGGGACACAAGTATTCCCTCTGGGCCATATACTTTTGTACAGGTTGCGGGATTATAGAGATACCCCCGGTTATAACCGCAAGGTGGGACGCGGAAAGGTTTGGGGTTATACCTGTAGCTACTCCCAGGCAGGCAAATCTATTTCTAATTACAGGATATGTCTCGGTAAAGACCCTGAGGGCCATTATAAGGACATATGAACAGATGCCTGATCCAAAATACGCAGTAGGTTTCGGCTCCTGCCCTATAAACGGCGGCATGTACTGGGATTCATACAATACCATAAAGCATCTTGACAAATATATCCCTATAGATGGCTGGATTGCCGGGTGTATGCCCAGGCCCGAGGCAATATTTGTCGCTGTAACACACCTCTGGACATTAATTGATCAGGGAAAGGCCAAGGCGTATGTAAACTACAGGGAGAAATACAAGTATTATCGAGAGAACCAGGAAAGGGTGCTTGGCAAGCTTGATTGGCCGCCATTATACTCAATAGGGGGCGGGAATGATTAGCGCTTTAAAAAATGAGTTGGAATCTATATTTAAAGACATTCAAATATTCGTTCCAGAGAACAGCAGGCTGATTATAAGCGCCCGGGGGGCTATGATCCTGACCATACTGAATTTTCTTAAGGATAAGGGATATGACCACCTGGCCCTAATATCCTGTACGGACTGGATAGAAGAAAACGAATTCGAGCTGATTTACATAATCAGTTCTTATAAAGCAGACATAACCCCGGTTGGAAACAAGATGCCTGATGAACCGGTTGATCAAAGGGCAGGTGTTGATAACAGGTTAAACATAATCTTGAAGACAAGAATCCCCAGGGAAGACCCCAGATTTATTACCGCAATCCCTGTTTTTGAAAACGCTGAAGCCTATGAGCGTGAGATACACGAGCTCTTCGGAATAGATTTTGAGGGGCATCCAAGACTGATTCCGCTTTTTCTGGAAAGGGAATATGAAATACCTCCTTTTAGAAAGGATTTTGATACGAGAAAATATGTTAAGGACTTTTTTGACGAAATCCCGTTTGTAGAGAATAAAGAGAAATGAGAGAACTTGAACTATATTTTGGACCCCAGCATCTGGGGATGGTAGGCAACTTCAGCATTACCTTAAAGGTTGAAGGCGATCGTATCCTGGAGGCGACTGCCAACCCCGGGTATTTGCATAGAGGTTTTGAAAAACTCATGGAACTGAGGACCTGGATACAGAACTTTCCATTGGTATGCAGGATAAATGTGGTGGAACCTGATCCAATGGAAATGGTATATGCAATGGCCGTTGAGAAACTGGCCAATATAGAGGTCCCGGAAAGGGCGCACTATATAAGGAGCGTATATCTGGAGCTTTCCAGGGTCTCTTCCCACCTGTTTGGTTTGTGGGCCTATTCCAATATGCTTGGTTTTGATACTGTTGCTCAATGGGCCATGTATCACAGGGATCTTATCCTGGACCTTTTTGAGGAACTTACAGGGGGGAGGGTATATCATATATATATCTGGCCCGGTGGAGTAAGGCGCGATTTCCCGGAGGGATTCAAGGATAGGATTGTGAATACCCTGCATTCCATAGGGGGCTGTGTGCCGGATTATGATTCCACCTTTTTTAACAACCGTTTATTTTACGATAGGGCCAAGGATATAGGGAAAATAACCCGGGAAGACGCAAAGAAGCTCGGGGCGATGGGCCAGGTCCTGAGGGCTACAGGCGTAAAATATGACGTAAGGAAAGTCGAAAGCTATGCCGCTTATGATAGTATAGACTGGGATGTTCATACAAGGGAAGACGGTGACGCCTATTCGAGGATATGGGTAATAAGGAACGAGATGATAGAAAGCGTTCATATGATATTCAAGCTCCTTGACGCTATGCCTCAAGGAAAGGCATATAGTAAGGTGCTTAACCCGTTCAAATGGAAAATTCCAAAAGGAGAGGCCTATGTAAGAATTGAGTCTTCCAGAGGAGAGTTAGGTCTTTATATGGTAAGCAATGGCGGGGATAAACCCTATAGGGTAAACTTTAGGACCCCTTCATATACTCATGGGTTGACCATTCTGGAAAGGTTGTTAAAAGATGCCAGCATTGCCGATGTGGGCAATATCATGATAAGCCTATATGTTGTTGCTCCGGAAATAGACAGATGATGGAAAAATTAGAAAAAAACAAAGGGAGTTTTTTAGGGGCATTCAAAGCTATCAGGTTTCTCTGGAAGAGACCGAAGACCTTGAGGTATCCTTTCGAACCTAAAGAGCCTGCTTTAAGATATAGGGGTTTCCATCTTAACGACTGGGATAAATGCACCGGGTGCGGTAATTGTGCTGATATATGCCCTAACGAAGCAATTGAGATGGTAGAGATACCTGAATTAGCGAGCAAACCAAAAGAGGGGATAAAAAATGAAAGACCCAGGCTTGACTATGGCAGATGCTGTTTTTGCGGTCTCTGTGTAGATATATGTCCTCCCGGGTCCTTAAGCCTCTCCAGGGACTATTTTCATATCCATTTTGATACAGACACTTTTACTTTCATCCCCAAAGATGAAAAGTTGGACAATGAACATTTTTTCCCTGCTGAGGAATATTCCGTGCTCAAGGCAAGCCTGAGCCACCGTAAAAAGGATTATGAGGGGTTTTCATCCGATCTCGAATATTCCTTATTTGAACCGGAACGAGTCCCAATGCCTGAGGTAAGGCCTGAGGCAAGGAAACTATCCTTTATAGAGCAGGTTATAGGTTATAGCAAAGAGGAGGCAAAGAAGGAGGCATCCAGATGCCTGGAATGTAGATTATGTGAAGAGGCCTGTCCGGCCCATTTAAAGATTTCCGACTATATCCGGGCAATCTACGAAGATAAACCGGAAGAGTCTTTAAAGAAGATATTTGAAGATAATCCGATTCCTGCTATCTGTGGAAGGGTATGCATGAAATACTGTGAAGACGCATGTTCCCTGAGTATAAGAGGAGAGGCCGTAGCTGTAAGGTGGCTGAAGAGATATGTCGCTGATATTATTGGGGATTACAAGACTGCTTTAGAGCTTAAACCGGGTAAACCTACGGGCAAAAAGGTTGCTGTTATCGGCGCGGGACCAGGGGGCCTGTCAGTGGCCTATTTTTTGAGGCTTAAAGGACATGAGGTAACAGTATTTGATTCTCTGCCGGGTGGAGGAGGAACCATGAGAATCGGTCCCCCGGTTTATAGATTGCCCATAGAGGCGATTGATCAAGATGTGGATTATATTGCTTCTCTTGGGGTTGAATTCAGGTTTAATACAACTGTGGGGGAAGATCTTCTATTCGAGGATATTAGGAGAGATTACGATGCGGTCTATCTGGGAATAGGGACTACCAGGAGCAATTCAACCAGGGTCAAGAATGCTGAAAAGTGCCTTTTGGCGCTTAATTTCTTGGAAGATAATAAGCTCGGGAGGGCCGTTGAAGTAGGTGAAAAGACCGTTGTGATAGGCGGAGGTAATGTAGCCATGGATGTGGCCAGGGTGGCCCTCCGACTGCAGAATATTCAGCACCCGGGAAAAGAGATTATGACCCAGACCGTGTCTCTGGAAGACTGGGATATAATGCCGGCAAAAGAAGATGAGATAGAAGAGGCAAAAGAGGAGGGAATCCGCTTTAATCCCGCCTGGGGGCCGAAGGAGGTCGTCTTAGGTGAAGAAGGAGAGGTAAAAGGTCTTCAGTGCGTGAAGGTAAAATCGGTGTTTGATGAGCAAGGCAGATTCAGTCCTACCTTTTATGAGGATAAAGAGATGTTCCTGGAAGGGAATATGATAATCGAGGCCATCGGCCAGAGGACAGATTTTTCATTTATACCTGAAGAACTTTTCGCGAAACTTGAGTTTACCGAGAGAAGGAAGGTTAAGGTTGATGAGAACGGACAGACCACCATAGAAAAGGTCTTTGCCGGCGGCGATATTGTCAATACAAATCTGGATGCGGTAACCGCCATTGCTGACGCCAAAATAGCCGCGGAGGGAATAGACAGACATTTATCTTCTTGATTATTTGCGGGCTCCTTAATGAACTGAATTAGAAGCAACAGGGCCCGGTTAAAATCTTGCGTAATACTAATCTGTAAGAGCCTCCATCTAATTCCCTGTTTGATTCGGACCCCCTACCATTCATAAGTTTATCTAATTCTCCTGATTATAGATGGTCGGCGTCTATTTCTTTAGGAAGATTGGTCCCTCTTATTCCTAACAGAAGGATGTTTTGAGCATTTTACATGTTTAGATATTTGATACTTATATGATTCTAAGCATTAAAACGACTTAATATAGGATTCGCCCATCTTGAAATGTGCCACTTTTATATTTATGTTAAATATTATATTTAATAGAAGGTTCAAATGTCTATTCAGCCAAAAAAGGAATTCGCTTTTGTAGATTACGATATATGTGATCCAAGCAAGTGCAACCCGGAGACAGGTATTTGCGAAGCAGCAAAGGCGTGTACACATAAGGTTCTGACCCAGATAGACGGAGCTTTCGAGCCTCCCATTGTATTTCAGGATATGTGCATGGGCTGCGGGGATTGTTTGGAGGCCTGTCGATTACATGCCATTACAATAAGGCATATTAATTAGTGCCTTGAAAGAAAAAGGTAAATAATTATATATGATCTCGACGAAGACCGGAAAAATAAAACAAGACATTTTGGTTCATCCGGTTAATGAGTACGCTAGTTGATGATATCTAAACTAAACATTTTGCGCTATATGGGCCATGGGGTTCTGTTTTAAGCGGCGAACTCGTTTATGTGCAGTGACCCTGCATAAGACAAGACGAGGCGGGCGGGTACCCTTTGTCAGACTTGGCCCCAGTCAAAAATTCTCTATTATCTCATAACTATTCCGCCCGCCTGGGTGGCACCTTGCGTAATTAGCATGCTGTTAATACTTTCGCCGCGTAAAAGAGAGCCTCCATGGGCCATTAAGGTACTTACAATAAGGTTTAATCTTTTATTTCTTTACGTACTCATTAACCGATTGGACCAAAATATCATGACTGGATAAAGGTATCCCTAATATCCGGTCACAGCTGGTTCTTTTCAAGACGACATCTATGGCATTCAGTGGACGTGCTCTTATTTTCAAGGGTTTGGCAAACCTTTTCCTGGTTCCAACGGTATATTCTGCCAGGGGTCTGGTAGAGCAAACCCTTGAAAATAAGCCCACTGCAGGCCTTGGGTGGAATTCTTTTTGAGATGTCGTCTTTCCAAGAACAGCCGTGACCTTACGTGATGATATATTGTGCTATATGGGCCATGGGGTTCTGTTTTAAGCGGCGAACTCGTTTATGTGCAGTGACCCTGCATAAGACAAGACGAGGCGGGCGGGTACCCTTTGTCAGACTTGGCCCCAGTCAAAAATTCTCTATTATCTCATAACTATTCCGCCCGCCTGGGTGGCACCTTGCGTAATTAGCATGCTGTTAATACTTTCGCCGCGTAAAAGAGAGCCTCCATGGGCCATTAACCTACTCAGAAAATAAGGTCTGATCTTTTATTTCTTTATGTACTCATTAAGCGGATGAACCACATTTTTGAAGATAGGATTTGGGAAAATGAAGACATATCTTGACTGTTTCCCCTGCTTTATGTCCCAGGCGCTCCGAGCCGCGAGGATAGCAACAGATGATAAAAAGAAGATCAAGGAGGTATTAGACGGAGTGGGCATGATGCTTAGGGAGATCCCTCTGGAGAGCTCTCCCCCTGAAACCGGGAGGATAATCTATAAAAAGATAAGTGAGATTACGGGGAATCCTGACCCCTATAGAGAAATAAAAAAGGAAAATACCAAAAAGGCGCTGTCTCTTTATCCCTATATGAAAAAACATCTGGAGAAGTCAAAGGACAGACTTCTGAGCGCTATTAGAATTGCTATTGCCGGAAATGTGATAGACTTTGGAGTTAATTCGAATTTTGATCTGAAGGATGATATGGATGATGTCCTTGATAAGGATTTCGCCATATGTGACTATGGGACATTCAAAGAAAACCTGAATAAAGTCAGCACAATCTTATATATTGGAGATAATGCCGGTGAATGTGTCTTTGACAGAATTCTGATAGAGGAAATAAAGAAACCGGTTATATATATAGTAAGGGAGGTGCCGGTTATAAATGACGCCATATACGAAGACGCAGCAGAAGCAGGTATTGATAAGGTTGCCACCATATTATCTTCCGGGACCGACGCGCCCGGGACCGTCCTTGAAACTTGTAATGATGGATTCAAGAGACTTTATGACAATTCAGAATTAATCATAAGTAAGGGGCAGGGCAACTATGAGGCCCTGTCAGGGAAAAGACGGCCCATATTGTTTTTGTTAAAGGCTAAGTGTAATGTAATTGCCGCCGATATCGGCGTTAATGAAGGTGATATTGTCTTGAAAGCCGAAGGATTTAATGGAGATCAAGGAAAGAGTTAAAAACCCAGAAGGAAACAGCGCTATTAAACCTTCGCATAGCGATCCCTCCCTGCAGGGAACTCAAAAACAGGGATTCATGCACAGGCTTTTAGAATGGATCGCGAGGGGGACCAAGAAATCGAGGATAGGCCCGGGGGCGTGCCCTTCATGACGAATCAGGTATTAATGGCCTGCCGGGCGGGCAGGGATGAGAAGCAAAGATGAACGCGCAGTCCATGCTTCCGAGGCTTAAAGAACGATTTGAGGGCTATGTCGGTCAGTTCTCTTCCGATGACCCGGTTATCCGGGAAAACATTGATCTAAAAGTAGCCCACACCCTCCGTGTCTGCGAGGCAATCATAGATATTGGGGGGAGCCTCGATCTATGCGAAGAAGACCTGTGCGTGGCTGAGGCATCCGCGTTGTTACACGATATCGGTCGATTCCAACAATATATCCAGTATAGGACATTTTCGGATTACCGGTCGGAGGACCATGCTGCCCTTGGAGTCAAAGTTATAAAAGATAACCGGCTCCTGGCTGGACTTGAACCGGGTACGGCCCAAATAATCCTGAAGGTTGTGGGATACCATAATCGTGCCTCTTTGCCACCAGGAGAAGAAGAGCGTTGCCTCTTTTTCCTGAAACTCCTCAGGGATGCTGATAAAGTCGATATCTGGCGTGTGGTAACAGACTACTATCAACGTAGGGGGGAAAAACGTAACCATACTATTGAATTGGATTTGCCTGATACAGATCGGGTTTCGGAACCGGTCTATAATGCGCTTATGAACGGGAAGCTGGCGCAGATGGCCGACCTCAAGACACTGAACGATTTCAAGTTACTTCAGATGGGGTGGGTATATGATTTAAACTTCCCGCGGACATTTCAAATCGTCCGGGAACGTGGATATCTTGAAAAGATCCGAAACGCACTTCCCAAAGAATCCACCCGTGTTTCGGAGATCTATGAGCGGGCCAGGTCGTATCTGGAAAGGCCCCCTTTCATTCTCTAATATCCGGAATATTCAATACCAGGCCCGCCCCGCATTCAATGTAGTTTTCTCCATAATAATCCCTGAAAACCTCCCTTGCCGTATCTCCGCTGCAATGACATGGAGCTATCCTGTCTATCTCCAGTTTATCTAACTGCTCCGCGATTCCTTTTATCTCATTCTGAGATTTTCCTATGAGATGAAAGCCGCCGATAAGAAGATAGACATTTTCCTTAAAATGGCTTCGGGCGAAATCAACGATCTCCACGATACCGGGGTGAGCGCAACCGGTAATAACCACAAGGCCTTTGCGGGTTTGAAGGACAAGGGATTGCTCTTTTATGGTCTCCCCGAGTTCCCCGGTAGTGTGAACACCCGGATGGATCATCAAGGGGCCTCCCACTTCCTTAATATCGGCCTCCATAAGGGCTATCTGTTCCTTGGTGTTATGAGGGAAGGATTCAGGGAGGTAGACGGTGACGGGACGGTTTTTATGGGAAAGCAACCCTGAAAGGCCGCCTATATGGTCCCCGTGTATATGCGATAGTACCACGCTTTCTATGTCTTCGGGATCAATACCCATCTCATCCATATTCTCAAGCAATATGGAGGGGTCACCCCCTGTATCAAAGAGGATACGATATTCAGGAAGGATTACCAGGCATGAAAAGCCCCAGGCGGGTGTTAAACCCTGTTCCCATATATTGTTGTCATAGACTATTACAAGCTGTGCTGTGTCCTTATGGACTGGCCCTGTCCATGCCTGATTGTATTGCAATGAAAATGTAATCAATACTATTGGTATTAATATGGCGGGCGGAAGCACCTTGGAGATTATTGTTGAAATATTCCTCATCTTTTCGCCGTCTTTCCGGTGTCTCTGTTAACCGTTATCTGTTATATGCCGGCCAGTTAGAGGCACCGGGCCCAGGATAAGATATCTTGAGATAGGTATCCTTAGGCCCGGCCACTATTTTCCCCTCGGTCATGATTATGATTCCGAAGATTGCGACTCAATCTCTTCGATACGTTTGTTTATCGCATCGAGTTCGTCCTTTATGGCTGATGCGTCGTTCTTAAGCATATTGACTTCATCCTCGGGTTTCATGCCATAGGGGTTTCCATACGGGGCATCGTAGGCTGGTCCATACCATCCTCCGGCAGGAGGATAAGCACCTCTCCGGCCAAAACCTCTTCCATAACCGTAGCCGCGGCCCCAACCGAAGCCGGGTCCGGAGCCTCTCCTGAAACCTCTACCCCCGCCTAGTCCGTATCCTCGGCCATATGGGGCACCGTAACCTGCATAGGCCGGGTTGCAATAACCGCGAGCACCACCGGTCATGGGGCCTTCGCCCCTGGGTCCTGTTCCATTCAATCCTGGCATAATAAACACCTCCTTTTCTCTAAAATCTGCCGCCCCAACCGCGGCCGTGCCGGCCCCTTCCTCTGGGCGGCATGTCAAAATGTCCACCCTCTATCCTGAGTATCTTGCCCATAACCAGGGCATCAGCAACAATTGCCCTGGCCTCAGCCAAGATTCTCCCAAAGGTCTGGCGAGAGACATTCATCATCTTAGCGGCTGTCTCCTGATCCATCCCCTGAAAATCGATTAACCTGATGGCCTCAAGCCCCTCAATGGTAAGAAAGGCCTCTTTTCTGCCCCATGGAGGCGTGCTGGCAGGGACAAAGGCCTCCACAATAGGATGTCCCTGAACGAATCTTGGCTTTCTAGGTCTTGGCATTCCTTTTTCCTATTATGAGCGTATGCCCATAATATAGAATTTATCCAATAAATGTCAATAGTTTTTTTACATATTATGCTCATTATTTTTTGGTTTATCCGGTTAACGAGTACGATAGAAGGGGTAAATATATTCAAAATTAGTGCTAAAAGCCGCCACTGGCCATGGTATCTTTTCTCCGTTTCTAAGTCTCACGGCCTGGTCATTTCAAGATGTTAGAGACGGGTGAACCCTCCCCCCTCCGCTGTTCCCCTCGCTTCCGCTCGGGGCCAGGGGGTCCCCCATTCTCTAACATCCTGAAATGACGAAGGCCTTCCGCCAGTCACTCCGAAAAGACACCATGACCCTTTCCAAGGTTAAAAGGTTTTTATAATTAGGTGTACTCATTAACCGGATGAACCATCTTTTTAGGGCCTTGATTTTCCCAAATTATCCATCATGGACACTGGCAGCACCTCAAGCCGAGGCTGGGTGTTTGGGGAGGTTTAATATTGAATTATGTTGATATATTTAGTATACTATTACGTTTTAAATTTAATTCTTTTATGTCCAGGTTTTCACTGGAGGTCGACTAGCAAATGGGAAAGGCCTTTGCTGATACCTCTACATATATTGTGGATAGCCAGAAACGCCGGATCCCGGTGGTGGTATGTACCTCTTTACTCAAGGACGAGAAAGGCAGGGTGCTGGGCGGAGAGGCGCGGGATCAAGATTGTATCGTTTGCAGCGGGTGCTGTTGACGAGATCCTTGAGGCGTATGTTAACGGCAATATTTATAGAAAAGATTACAGAATGCCGGGATGTGAAACTGGTAACGATACAACATTATAGATAAAAACGGATCTATGGCAGAGAGGAAAAACATATTCGGCCCTGTGCCTTCTCGACGGTTGGGGAGATCGCTGGGTGTGGACCTGACACCTTACAAGACATGCGATCTGGATTGCGTGTTCTGTCAGTTGGGGAGAACCACAAACAAGACCATCAACCGGGAAGAATATGTCTCTACGGAGGATGTTATCCAAGAGATCGATGAGTGGCTGAAAACAAAAGAAGAGGCGGATTATATAACCCTTTCCGGTTCAGGCGAGCCCACGCTCCATTCGCGCTTCGGGGAGGTGCTCCAATTTATACGGGCAAAAAGTACTATCCCTGCTGTTCTCTTGACCAATGGGACCTTGCTTTATCTCCCTGAAGTAAGGGATGCGGCATCACATGCCGATATCGTGAAGGTTTCCCTGAGCGCCTGGGACCAGGCATCTTATGAATGGGTAAATCGTCCACATCCACAATTGAAATTCCACCAGCTGGTGGAAGGGCAGAAGGCCTTTCGGAGACAATTCCGGGGCGGACTGTGGATGGAAGTCTTTCTGGTCTGGGGAATGAACTCCACGCCTTCCGATGTAAGCCGCATTGCCTCCCTGGCGGGTGAGATCAAGCCGGATCGGATCCAGATCAATACGGCGGTGAGGCCGCCGGCGGAAGGATTTGCCGAGCCCCTCTCCATGGACCGTATGTTGTCTCTTTGCCCCCTGTTTCACCCTAATGCGGAAGTAATTGCGGAATTTAATTTAGAGAAAGATCTTAAGTTAGAGGCAAATAAGGAGACTGTCCTGTCTATGTTGCGACGTCGACCTTGCACGGCCGGTCAGATCGCCAGCGCATTCGGGATGCATATTAATGAGGTTTCAAAATATCTCGGCAATCTGATGCGCTTGGGTCAAATCAGGGAGGAACGGAAAAACAATACCGTGTATTATACGGCCGTAAGGAGGAAGGATAAGGCGGCGCCGGAGCAGCCCAGTAGAAAACAAGGACATTGATCTGGCAAAAGACATAGATAATGATTAGAGTAGTAGTGTATTTCAATCACAGGAGACAAGAAATATGAAGATAGCTGTTACATCCACTGGGCCAAAACTGGAGGATACAGTGGAGGCCCGTTTTGGAAGGTGTCCCTATTTTCTGATTGTGGAACCGGAGACCATGGAAATAGAGTCGATCCAGAACCCCAATATCTCACTGGGTGGGGGCGCAGGAATCCAGTCAGCTCAGTTGATGTCGAGCAAGGGTGTGTCGGTCGTGTTGACCGGCAATTGCGGGCCCAATGCCTTCCGGACCTTCGGGGCCGCGGGTATCCAGGTGATTACCGGGGTCTCCGGCCGTGTCCGGGAGGCGGTTGAGCAGTTTAAAGCAGAAAAGTTGACCTATTCTTCGGCCCCGAGCGCCCAGAGCCATTTCGGGATGGGGCGGGGCATAGGCGGGGGCTTTCGCCAGTCAATGGACCCGGAAACGGCTGTAGATATAGGCGATTCCTCCCGCAAACAGAAGATAGAGGACCTGAAGAAAATGGCTGTGGATCTGCGCAACCAGATAGAGTCCATTGAAGCCAGGATCAGGGATATGGAAAATGGATGAGGGGGTCCCTTTTACCCGTGGGTCTGACAATAATGTATATGATAACGAGATTTAACAAAGACAACAGGAGCGACAGATGATCATCAGCATAGCAAGCGGAAAAGGAGGGACCGGAAAGACCACCGTGGCTACCAATCTGGCCGCATCACTTGAAAACGACGTTCAGCTCTTGGATTGTGACGTGGAAGAACCTAACAGTCATCTCTTTATCAGGCCTTTGGTTGAAGGCACTAAAACTATATCCACGCCAGTACCCGAGGTGGATATGGAAAAATGCACCCTGTGTGGAAAGTGCGGCGAGATCTGCCAGTTTAAGGCCATTGTGGTTATTGGTGAAACTGTTTTGCCCTTCCACGAACTCTGCCATAGTTGCGGAGGGTGTGTGGAGGTATGCCCCGAGAAGGCTATCACCGAAGTAGATCGGGAACTTGGGGTGATTGAGTATGGACATAGGGACGGCCTGGAATTCATACACGGAAGGTTAAGGATAGGGGAGGCCATGTCACCCCCTCTGATCAGAAAGGTGCGGGAATATACCCGACCGGGTGTCCTGACTATTATCGATGCCCCGCCCGGGACCTCATGTCCTGTAATTGCCTCCATGAAGGATGCGGATTTTGTTTTACTGGTTACGGAACCAACCCCTTTCGGTCTGCACGATCTCAAGCTGGCCGTGGGAGCAGTGAAAATCCTGAAGATCCCCTGCGGGCTGGTTATCAACCGGTCCGACATAGGGGATGATCACGTCAGGGAATACGCAAATACCGAGAGGATGCCCATTTTGATGGAGATCCCTTTTGATCGTAAGATAGCGGAGGCCTACTCAAAGGGAGAGATGATCGTAGAGGCCTTCCCGGAGTGGAAGGAGAGATTCAAGGATCTATTGCATCAAATTGAAGAAATCGCTTCCCGTCGGAAATAGGAAGGGGTTTATAAAAGGACAAGAGGCGGATCAGGTCATAGGGGCTGTGCCCGAGTCAACCATCAAGTCCATGATAGATGCACTCTTATAAACAAAAAAGTAAGGCGGGGTATTTTGGGATGAAAGAACTGGTTGTTATAAGCGGAAAGGGCGGTACAGGGAAAACGAGCATCATGGCGGCCTTCGCGTCCCTGGCAAGGAATAAGGTGCTTTGCGATGCGGATGTGGATGCGGCTGATCTTCATTTGATTGTGGATCCTCAGGTCAGGGAGCGCCATGATTTTCAGTCAGGTCATACCGCCGTCGTCAATCAGGATAAATGTACACAATGCGGCCTTTGCAGAGATTTGTGCAGGTGGAATGCGATTAGCGAAGAGTTTGTAGTGGACCCGATCCAGTGCGAGGGATGTGGGGTCTGTTATTATTTTTGTCCTGAAGAGGCAATTGACTTTCCCCTTAACACATGCGGGGAGTGGTTTATCGCCGACACCCGCTTCGGCCCCATGGCCTATGCCATGCTGGGCATTGCGGAAGAAAACTCGGGGAAACTGGTGACCCTTATCCGGCAGGAAGGAAAGAAGCTTGTGGAAAAGAACAATCTGGATATGCTTATCACGGATGGTCCTCCGGGGATAGGTTGCCCGGTGATCGCCTCTCTTGGCGGGGCCACGGCGGTGCTCATCGTGGCTGAACCGACGGTCTCGGGCAGGCATGATATGGAGCGAGTGGCGGACCTGGCCGCCTTTTTCAAGATCCCGGCCATGGTCTGTGTCAACAAATTTGATCTTAATCCTGATGAGGCATTGGCCATAGAAGACTTTGCCCGGGAAAGGCAGATCAAGGTAATGGGCCGAATTCCTTTTGATCCGATTTTTACAAAGTCTATGGTACAGGGAAAGAATATCTTTGAATATGACGGGCATTCCGAGGGGGCCGAGGCTGTCAGAAAATTATGGGATGGTGTGGCACAGGCCCTTGGGATATGAATCGGGAAGCTTTTGGCTTCATAAAATGTTTGATTAAAGGAGGTTAACCAATATGCCCAGAGGAGACGGAACGGGCCCTAGGGGTCAGGGACCAGGAACAGGAAGAGGAATGCGTGGTAGAGGCGGCGCGGGCAGCGGCCGAGGTGGTGGCGGCGGACAAGGCCTGGGAGGCGGTTTTGCGGCTGGACCGGGCGGTTATTGCGTTTGTCCCAATTGCGGTGAAAAAGCACCCCATCAGCTGGGGCAAGCCTGTTATGAGCAGAAATGTCCCAAGTGCGGATCAGCCATGACCAGGGAATAAAAAGGGCAAAAGATCAGGAAGAGGAACATGGATCCGGGTGAGGGGAAAAAGGACCAAACCATTCAGGAACGTATGGCCGAAGAGGACCGTGTCCGGGAGCGTATCGATGAAGACGGCAAAAGGTGGCAGAAGATCTATTTCGGAGGCGGGGAGCACTGTAAGAATTGGCTTGAACAGTTCAAGGAGCTGGGAGAGGTGCAGGTGGAAGAGATAGACTCAAGAGGATTCAAGTGTTTCGAGGAGGCCGGGGAAAGGTTGTACAGGGTCTGGCTGAAAATGGACCAAGATAGCCTGGACGAACTGTTTTGATAAAACACTATGCTTGATAAGCTATTTTGGTATTTACTTTAGAGGGAATTCTTTAACATATGGAAACGTGTAAGGTAACATTCTTACCAGATGATAGGGTTGTGGAGATCGAAAAAGGCAAGACCTTGATGGAGGCCGCGGAAAAGGCGGAGGTCCATATCAATAATCTCTGCGGGGGGAAAGGCGTCTGCGGGAGGTGTCGGGTCAAAGTAAGCAACGGCAGGATACGCGCAGATAAGCACTCCATAAGCCTGCTGTCCAAGGAAGAGGTTATGGAAGGCTATGTCCTTGCCTGCCAGACAAAGGTGGATTCAGACATGGAGGTGTTGATCCCGGCCGAATCCCGTCTTGCCGAAGCCCAGATACTCCTGGAGCACACCCCCGTTGAATATGGTGAACCGGAGAAGATCTCTCTCCACCGGGTTGCCGTCGACCCCATGACGTTATATGAACCTCTGGTGCAAAAGATCTATGTGGAGGTCAAAGAACCTTCGATTGATGACAATATAAGTGATATTGATCGGGTCGTCAGGGGGTTGAGGAAGAAGACGGGATATAAAGATTTCGAGATCTCTTTGCGTTGTCTTCAAGGACTTGCCTACAAATTGAGGAGTAACAAGTGGAAGGCAACGGCAACCATTGCCAAACACGGCGATATCCATAGAATTCTGCAGGTGGAGGGAGGGGACACTACTGAGAAGAACTATGGCCTTGCGGTAGATGTGGGCACTACAACCATCGTTGCCCAGTTGATCCATCTGAAATCAGGAAATGTTCTCAGCGTGGCCGGAAGCTACAACCAGCAGTCCCGTTTTGGCGAGGATGTCATCTCCAGGATGATATACGCATGCGGCAAGGATGAAGGGCTCAATCCCTTACACAGGGCCGTGGTGAAGAATATAAACCAACTAATAAACAGGCTTATAGAGGGGAAGGGGATTGATCCCAGCGAAATTACCTGCATGGTGGCGGCGGGAAATACCACCATGAGCCATTTGCTGCTTTCTCTGATCCCTTGCTCGATTCGTCTGAATCCTTATGTGCCCACTGTGAATGCATATCCCCAGGTGCGTGCCGCCGAAATCGGGATTAACATTCACCCGGAGGCCATCCTTGAGGTATTGCCCGGAGTGGCCAGCTATGTGGGCGGGGATATTGTGTCCGGGGTCATTGCCTGCGGAATTGCCGACAGACCTGAAATCAAGGTTCTTATTGATGTAGGGACCAACGGCGAAATAGCCATAGGAAATAATGACTGGATGCTGTGTTGCTCCGCCTCTGCCGGGCCGGCTTTCGAAGGCGGGGGTATCACCCACGGAATGCGTGCTACCGGGGGAGCTATTGAGAAGCTTATAATCTCCGACGGCCAGGTAGAGTATGAAACTATCGGCAAATCAAAGGTCAATGGTATTTGTGGTTCAGGGTTGATAGACTGCCTGTATGAACTGGCCCGAAATCATCTCATCGACGGGGGAGGCAAATTTCGACCCTCTGAACAGGATGAGAGGTTCCTGGAGAAAGACGGCGAGATCCAGTTCCTAGTAGCCCCTGCCGACCAAACGGAAACAGGCCGGGATATTGTCATCACCCAATCGGACGTCAGCCATCTGATTCGATCCAAGGGAGCGGTGTTTGCGGCCATAAAATCCCTGATGGATTATGTGGGTTTGGGGTTTGAGGATATCTCTATTTTCTATGTGGCCGGCGGTTTCGGGAGCTATCTGGATATACCCAAAGCGATCGGCATAGGGCTCTTACCGGACATTGATCCGGAAAGGATACAGTTCGTGGGCAACAGCTCCCTTATGGGCGCCCGCATGTGCCTTTTATCGACGCATACCATGGAACGTGCCCTGTGGGTGGCAAAAAACATGACCAATCTCGAGCTGTCTAATTATCAGCCGTTCATGGATGAATATGTGGCGGCCATGTTCATTCCCCACACGGACAGGAAGCTTTTCCCTTCGGTCGATTATTAGGCTGGCGTGAACACGTCTCCCTGCGATCGGGGATGCAGGCGATATCCAGGATATTCTTGCCGCGGTACAGGGAGGGTATAGATTAGCTCAAGGTTACTGAGTAGAAAACAAGAAACAGGAAGCTTAAAAAGGGGTATCTCGCGTAAGGACCGGATCCGGCTGGAGGCAAAGAGAGAGAAGGATATGAACCAGATAGCTGAATTGCATAGTCTTAAAGAAAGGGCTCAGGCCATTAAAGCTCGCCTCCATTTACTTGACAAACGAATAGGAGAGATCCAAGGCCGGCAGGGAATCCGCGATTTTAAGGCTGTTGTCGATTCGGATCGGTGTGTAGGTTGCGGAATTTGTGAAGATGTATGTCCTGAAGGGGCTATTATTGTCAACAGGACTGCCCGCGTAGATCCACGGCGGTGTAAAGGCTGTGGCACATGTGTTGATGTATGCCCACAGGGTGCCCTTTCATTACGTCCCAGGATGATGTAGAGGGAGAAAAGACATTAGGGGGCCTGGAATAAGTATATCCTTAGAAAAAAGAAGAATGATAGATGCCCAGAATATCCCCTTTTGACAAGTACGTGGATCAATACGAGCAATGGTTTGTGCAACATCGCCGGGTCTATGAAGCCGAGTTGCGGGCGGTAAGAGGCATGATTCCCACCGGAGGCCTGGGCCTGGAAGTAGGGGTAGGTACGGGCCGCTTTGCAGGACCCCTGGGTATCAAAAGCGGTGTAGAACCTTCAAAAAGCATGGCTGATATCGCCCGAAAACGGGGGATTCAGGTCTTGAATGCCGTGGCCGAGGAATTACCATTCGGTGATTCAAGGTTCGATTTTATTTTGATGGTTACGACAGTCTGCTTTGTGGACAACATCGGCAAGAGCTTGGAAGAGGCCCATCGGGTCCTTTCCGACGGTCGCGCAATCATTATCGGTTTTGTGGATCGCAACAGTAAAATGGGGCGGATCTATCTGGAACGCAAAGAAGAAAACGTGTTCTATAAAAAGGCAACTTTTTTTTCGGTAGACGAGCTTGTTGAACACATGAATAATGCGGGCTTTACCGATCCGCGTTTTAAACAAACGATTTTCGGGAACTTGGGCGAGACTGCTGAAGACGAACCTGTAAGGCCCGGGTATGGTGAAGGATCTTTTGTGGTGATACAGGCCTCTTCCTGAGGAAGGAATCAAAAGGAGAACTGAAATGCCTATCTACGAATATCGTTGTGAAACCTGCGGTGCCGTATCGGAATACCTGGTGGGAAGGGGAAATGACGAGCCAATAACATGCAGGCAGTGCGGCAGTCATGAAATGAACAGGATCCTGTCCGCCTCTTCGTTTACGTTGCAGTCTTACGGACGCATGCCCGGTAGAACCTGCTGCGGGAAAGAGGAACGCTGTGAGACCCCGCCCTGTAGCGATGGATGGGGCTGCAGGCGGAGTGTGAACCCATGAAGGTATCTGTCTGTGGAAAAGGGGGAAGCGGCAAGAGCACCGTTGTTGCCCTGTTGGCCAACGCCATAAGAGACCGGGGTGTTTCTGTTTTGATCATCGATTCCGATGAGTCGAACTCAGGGCTTTTCAGGATGCTTGGTTTAGAGAGCCCGCCTGTTCCTCTCATGGAACTTGTGGGAGGCAAGGCCGCCCTGAGGAGAAAGATGGGGGAGCCTAATGTGCTTGAGCAAGATGAAATTACCGTTGAGGCGATTCCTTCTCCATATATCCACGGTAGGGATGGAGTCAAGCTGGTAAGCATAGGAAAGGTCCTACAATCATTTGAAGGATGTGCCTGCCCTATGGGTGTATTAACCCGGGAATTTTTAAAGAAACTGCGGCTGATGAAAGATGAGATTGCCATTGTTGACATGGAAGCAGGGGTGGAGCATTTCGGTCGGGGGATAGATGAGGCTATTGATCAGGTTATCCTTGTGGTCGAACCGTCTTTTGAGTCCCTGACCGTAGCTGAAAAGGTACAAAGCCTCGCCACCGGTATGGACAAGAAAGCCCGTGCCGTATTAAACAAGGTTCCCTCGGATGTGGTCGCTCACAAGCTGGAGAGGGAATTGAGTAATAAGAACATAGAGGTTATTGGATCCATTCCAAATGATCCCCTGGTGTTTGATTCCTGTTTGGAAGGCCGTGCCATTGACCGGGGAGAGGCATTTAATTCGGCCGAGAAGATATGCGATGCCGTACTGTCAGAAGAATAAGACATGAAAAGAAACCTTGAGAATTAAGGGTTATCACTATAGAATGCTAACCGGAGATGGATTGAGCAGATTAAGGAGTAATTTTATCGGAGGTAGATATGTGTTTGAGCACTGTTTATATGGATTCCGGGGATAAGCAGGAGGAGATTATGAAAGATGTTGCCCGGATCGAGGCCGAGGGCCGGGGTTTCTGGCTGATGAACCTTTTCGGAGAAAGGAGATTTATCGAAGGGGCCATCCAGATCGTAAGCCTCATGGACGGGCATTTTGTGACGCTCAAGAATCAGGAAAACACCTGATCTTTGATTATCGCTGGTCTTGCTGCTTCGAGAGATAATGATTGATGCAGAAAATGATATCACCAAATATTTCCAATTCGATGGACGGTTTCCTGGATAACAACCACCGGATCATCAACTACCTGCGACTTTCCCTGACCGATCGTTGTAACCTGAGGTGTATTTATTGCATGCCTGAGGAAGGCGTAAGTTTTACTCCCCACAGCGAAATATTGAGTTACGAAGAAATTCTCCAGGTGGTTGGTCTCTGTGCCATGCACGGTATCCGGAAGGTAAGGCTCACCGGCGGGGAGCCTTTAGTTAGAAAGGGTATTATATCCTTTATCGAGAGGCTTGGTTACATCGATGGATTGGAGGAGATCACATTGACCACCAACGGTGTTCTTCTCAAGGAATTTGCCCGTCCCCTGTATAATTGCGGAATTCGCCGTATTAACGTGAGCATGGACACCCTGAGACCGGAAAGATTCCGCCATATTACGAGGCGGGATTATTTTGATCGGGTATGGAGAGGGATTGAAGAAGCTGAGACTGTCGGATTAAATCCCATCAAAATCAACATAGTAGCAATGAAAGGGGTAAACGACGACGAGATACTTGATTTTGCACGGCTTACCTATAACAAGCCCTACCATGTGCGTTTTATCGAAATGATGCCTCTTGGTGAAAGAAATATATGGAACCCCGAGATATTCCTCTCTGTCGAAGAAATCCTTGCTCGGATCAGGTGCTTGGGGCCTCTCAGGCGTGTGGATTCAGAGTCCCTTGACGGCCCTGCCCGGCGGTATATCCTGGAAGGGGCCAAAGGGGAAATAGGATTCATAGGGGCCTTAAGCCATCATTTTTGCGAAAAGTGCAACCGGCTCCGTTTAACGGCGGATGGCAATTTGAGGGGATGTCTTTTCTCTGATCATGAGACGGATATCAAAACACCCCTGAGGCAGGGGAAAGAGGACAGCTATTTGCTGGAATTGATAAAGGATACGATCAAGAATAAACCGGAAGACCATGGCATTAATATATACAATCTGCGGAAATGCGCTCGCTCCATGAACAGTATAGGGGGGTAAATTCAGGAGCATACCTTTTCAGGGAAAATCTCAAGAACATGCCGGTGTTGATGCAGGGAAGGTGAGTTGATGGATCGAATCAGTAAGGATGATTATTATCTCAACATCGCCCTGGAGGTCTTACAACGAGGCACGTGCCTCCGGAGAAATTATGGGGCCGTTATTGTAAATAATGACGAGATCATTTCGACCGGATACACTGGGGCCCCCAGGGGAACAAGGAACTGCGTGGATATAGGATATTGTCTCCGATCACAGTTGGGAGTGCCTTCCGGCGAAAGATATGAGCTGTGCAGATCCGTACATGCCGAGATGAATGCCGTCATTCATTCCTCAAGGAGATATATGATAGGTGGGACCATGTATCTTATGGGAGTGAGCAAGAAAGAAGGGAAACCGCTTCCCGCTGGAGCCGAACCATGCAGGCTGTGTAAAAGAGTGATTATTAATGCGGGTTTGGAGAAGGTGATCACAAGGAAAGCCAATGGAGACCTGATCACATATCACGTAAAGGATTGGGTAATTCATGAGGATCAGGAGTATGGGATAGCAACACCATGAACAGATAATGGTAGGCTGCCCAGTATCTCTGAGTATCGCTCTTTTATCCCCTTACCTCAAGCTCATAGTTTCGAAGTTCCTTTATTTCATCTCTCAGTAGCGCGGCCTCTTCAAACTTCATCTTGGCGGCGGCTTCCTTCATTTCTTTTTCGAGGTTATTTATCATGTGTCTTATAACATCGGGACTCATATATTCTGTCGCCTTTTCGGCCGCTACAGGGACGGTTACATAATCCGCCTCATAGGCAGAGACAAGGATATTGTCTATGTTTTTTTGAATGGACTCCGGGGTAATATTATTATCAAGATTATGGTCAAGCTGTATGCGGCGGCGGCGATCGCACTCATCTATGGCCCTCTTCATGGAGCCGGTAACCTGGTCCGCGTAAAGCACCACCGTGCCGTGGATATTTCTCGCGGCCCTTCCGCTGGTCTGAATCAGGGACTTTTCGGATCTAAGAAAACCCTCCTTGTCGGCATCCAGGATGGCTACCAGGGAGACCTCGGGCAGGTCGAGTCCTTCCCTTAAGAGATTGATACCGATTAGTACGTCAAAGATTCCCAGTCGGAGATCCCTGATAATCTCCATTCTCTCAATAGTTTTTACGTCAGAGTGCAGATATTGTACCTTTATGCCCAGATCCGCATAGTATTCTGCAAGATCTTCCGCCATTCGTTTTGTGAGGGTTGTGACGAGGACACGCTCATTTTTGTTTACGTTCTCCCTTATCCTTCCGAGGAGATCATCGACTTGACCAGCCGCCTCTGAAACAACCATCTCCGGATCCATCAGACCTGTGGGTCTTATGATTTGTTCGGTAAGCGCCTCACTTACCCGCAGTTCATAGGGGCCGGGAGTTGCCGATACATATATGCTCTGTTTCACCTTTCCCTCAAATTCCTCGAATTTAAGGGGCCTGTTGTCAAGCGCCGAGGGAAGACGAAAGCCGAATTCCACGAGGGTCTCCTTCCTCGATCGATCACCATTGTACATCCCGTTCAACTGGGGGATAGTGATATGGCTTTCATCTATTATAACAAGGGAGTCCCGGGGGAAATAGTCAAGCAGGGTCGGCGGCGGTTCTCCGGGCGCCCTTCCTGTCAGGTGTCGGGAATAGTTTTCAATCCCTTGGCAGTAACCCATCTCTATCATCATCTCCAGGTCAAATAGAGTGCGTTCTTCAATCCTCTGGGCCTGGATATATTTGTTAAGGGAACGGAAGGTCTCAATCCTCTCTTTTAGCTCCTCCTTGATTCCTCTTATAGCCTTTTCGCGTATCTCCACAGTTGTAACATAATGGGTGGCGGGATAGATTGTGACGCGATTCAATTCTTTCATCCCTTTTCCGGTAAGAGGGTCTATCTCCTGTATGGATTCAACCTCGTCCCCGAAAAACGTGATGCGAATCGCCCTCTCCTCCTCGTGTGCGGGATAGATATCCAGCACATCTCCCCTTACTCTGAATTTGCCCCTGAAAAAGTCATAATCTCCCCGCTGGTAATGTATATCTACCAGCCTTTTTATGGCATCTTCCCTGGGAAGGGTCGCTCCCTTTTCCACGTAAAGGAGCATGTTGTGGTATGCCTCGGGAGAACCAAGCCCGTAGATACACGAGACGCTTGCGACAATGATAACGTCATCCCTGTCAAGAAGAGAGCGGGTGGCGGAATGTCTCATCTTGTCGATGTTTTCGTTAATGCTGGAATCTTTCTGAATATAGGTGTCAGATTGGGGTATATAGGCCTCGGGTTGATAGTAATCGTAGTAGCTGACGAAATATTCTACAGCGTTATTGGGAAAGAGTCTTTTAAACTCTCCATAAAGCTGGGCGGCTAGGGTCTTATTGGGAGCGATAATAAGGGTGGATTTCCGGGTGCGCGCTATGACATGGGCCATGGTAAACGTCTTTCCTGATCCGGTCACCCCCAACAGGGCCTGGGCTTTGAGCCCCTTTTCTATGCCTCTTGAGAGATCGTCGATGGCCCGGGGCTGGTCGCCGCATGGCTTGAGATCTGAGACAATCTCAAACATCCATCCTCCAGGAGGTGCCTTCAGGACCATCCTCCAGGATTATGTCTTTCTCCTTCAACTCCTGTCTTATGGCGTCTGCTTCGGCCCAGTTTTTGCGGTCCCTTGCCTTTGCCCTTTCGCGGACCATCGCATCAATCTCCGCCGGGTCAATATCGGATGTTTGGGATAGATCCGCGAGGAAATCTTGAGGGCTGCTTCCCAGGACTCCAAGTACACCCGCCGCTCTCAGGAGATGCCTTCTGTCATTTTTCAGCCGACTAAGGGTGAGTGGATCAGTCTGTCCATTAAGATTATTCATAAGCCTGTTCATTTCCTTGACCTTTTCAAATAAAAGTCCAACTGCGCCGGCTGTATTGAGATCATCATCCATAGTGTTAACGAACTCTCTCAGGAATTCATCATCTTGGCTACCTGTGAGAGAGCCCGGTAGGGAAGGTTTCTCATCTTTTACATCATCTTCCCCGGTCATAACGTCAAATCGTTGGAGGGTCCTGTATATTTTTATAAATCCCTGTTGCAGGTTCAAGATATCCTTTCTGGAAAAATCCAAAGGGCTCCTGTAATGTCTGGAAAGGAGGAAGAGACGCAAGACCTCGGGATGGTATTGGTCAAGAGCGTCTCGTATGGTAATGAAATTGCCCAATGACTTTGACATCTTTTCCGACTCAACAGTTACAAATCCGTTATGAACCCAGTAACGGGCGAATTCCGAGTCTTCGTTAGCAGCCATGGATTGGGCCCTCTCGTTCTCATGATGGGGAAAGAGGAGGTCTTTGCCGCCGCCATGGATATCAAATGTGGGACCAAGATAAAAATTGCTCATGACCGAACATTCCATGTGCCACCCCGGTCTCCCAGGACCCCATGGGCTTTCCCACCGGGGTTCACCGGGTTTTGCCCCTTTCCACAGGGCAAAATCCATGGGGTGTCTTTTCCTTTTATTTACAGCGATCCTGCTTCCGGCCTTCATGTCTTCCAGCCGTCTCCCGGATAGTCTTCCGTAGGTTTCGAATTTTTGGACCGAGAAGAAGACATCAGGACCCTCAACATAGGCAAAACCCTTTTCTATTAATGTCTTTATCATGCCTATCATGTCATCGATATGTTCGGTAGCCCTAGGCTCTTTATCGGGGCTCAGGACTCCCAGCCTGTCCATGTCTTTATAAAAAGCGTCAATGTACTCCTGGGCCAGTTCAGTGCTCTCCTTGCCAAACTGAAGGGACCTTTCAATAATCTTGTCATCTACATCAGTGAAATTCCGTACGTAGGTAACATCAAAACCTCTTGCCCGGAGGTACCTTACCAAGACATCGAATACGATTGCCGATCTGGCATGGCCTATATGGCAAAGGTCGTAGACCGTGACACCGCACACATAGATACCGACCTTTCCCTCCGTGATTGGTGTAAAGTCCTCTTTGCTTCTAGAAGCTGTATTGTATAGCCGTATTGTCATCCTCCGCCCCCGGCTGAATCACCTGTATCCGATTTGACAAGACTGACCACAGAAAAGGCGGCTATCCCTTCCCCGCGGCCGCAGAATCCCATTCCCTCTGTAGTGGTGGCCTTTATACTTATCTTATTGCTGGGGATTCCCAGAACCCCGGACAACCCTTCTTTTATTCCCCTGATGTAGGGCACGAGCTTAGGCTTTTCAGCTATTATGGTATTGTCCAGGTTATTTATTATGTAACCCTCTCCCTTGACCATTTCCATTACCTTTTCCAGCATTACTATACTATCCGCATCCTTGTAATCCGGATCATCATCAGGGAAATGGACACCGATATCTCCCATTGCCAGCGCACCGAGCAAAGCGTCAATGATAGCATGTGTCAGGACATCCGAGTCCGAATGTCCCGCCAGGCCTGAATCGAATGGTATTCGGACGCCCCCTATAATAAGGGGGCGTCCTTTTACAAGACGATGGGCGTCATATCCTAAACCTATCCGGAACAAGGTTTGTCCTTATCTCTAATTGTTTGTAAAATGATATTTAATTATCAATGACAGGAGGAATAACTGCTGCTGGAACAAGTTGAACACCCTGTATTATTCTGGCTTCTTTTCCAGTCCTTCAATAACAGCTGCAGCCAGAAGAGGGAACATGATCTCGTGATGCCCCACCAGGGAATAACCTTTCCCTCCCTCAAGCGTGGCCCTTTGAACAACGTTGGTTATAGGCCGGTAACCCCTTATAAAATCCATATTCACCGTTGTTATATTTTTTACCTTATGCCCCAGGTTCCTTGCCAGAGTTAGAGCCTTCAGGAAGACCTCGGGTATTATGACAGCGGAACCCATATTGATAAACACACCGCCCTCCATACTGGCGACCAAACCGGCAAAGATCCTGAAATCAAGGTGTGATGTCTTACCGACTGAGGATCCGTCCGAAGAGGGGTGAAAGTGAATAATATCGGTTCCTATTGCCACGTGAACCGTTACCGGGATATTCAGATCAAATGCCCTTGCCAGGAGGCTGAAACGGTTGTAAGGGAAATCTTCTGTGACAAGCATGGCTCCCACCGCTTTACCCAGTCCTAAACCCTTTTCGGCGCCCTCTGATATCGCTCCGTTGAGAAACGTGGCGGTTTCTTCGGCCATCCCGAATTCACCCTCCCGGATAGAAGTGGTTACATCTTCCGAGGTACAACCTTCCATGGCCAGTTCAGCATCATGTATTATGCCGGCGCCGTTCATTGCCAGACCGCTGATGACCCCCCTTTCCATCAGGTCTATAATAAGTGGATTCAGCCCCACTTTTATGGCGTGGGCGCCCATGGCAAGGAGAACCGTCTTGTCGGTTTTTACGGCTCTTATTATGCTCTCGGCGATTTCTATAAGATCATTCCCCGCCAGTATCCCGGGAAGTGACTTGATCCAGGTTCTCATGCCTTGGCCCGGTGTCCATGGTTTCCCGAAATCATCAATTCCTACCTTGCTCTTTCTTTGTTTAAGGGGATAGGTCTTTATGCCCTGAAGAGATATGGGTTCCCATTTTTTCATAGGGCTCTAATCCTCTTGCCTGTCATTGCACTGTGCCTTCTTGATCCTTAGGTATATGCTTTTGAAAAAGGAGGTAGTCAACGAGTCTGCGAATAATATGGCCTGCTAGAATATGGCTTTCCTGTATACGGGCTGTAGAATTACTATTGACGACCAGACAGGAATCAGAAAGATCCTTCAGTTTTCCTCCATCATTCCCGGCGAGCCCCACAACAAAGATTCCCATATCCTTTGCCGCTTCGACAGCGCAGATAATATTAGGGGAATTTCCACTGGTGCTTATGGCCATGAGTACATCGTCTTCAAGACCAATGGCCTTCACCTGTTTGGAAAATATATCATTGAAGGAATAATCGTTGCCGATGCAAGTAATAACGGATGTATCTGTAGTAAGTGCAATGGCCGGAAGGGGAGGGCGCTCCAGTTCAAAACGGCCTATAAATTCCGCTGCTATGTGCTGGGCGTCCGCGGCGCTGCCTCCGTTTCCACAAAGCATAAGCTTGTGGTCGTTTGTAAAGGCCACAACAATCTTCTCGGCTATAAGAATAATCTCTGAAATATTATTATTAACAAAGGCCTCCTTTACCTTTAGACTGTCATAAAGGGAATTTTTGATGATTTCTTTCATCTAGATACCTCGTGCTTGGGCATCGTGGTGGAGGCCAGTTTTTTGATTGCTCCGGCCACCGTCTTCATTTCGTTATCTTGGATAGTCCTTACATCCAGAACCACTTTATCCTGATCAACCCTCACAATAATGGGGGGGTCGTAAGATTTCAACCATTCATCCATGGAACGGGCCGATATTTTTTTTGGAATCAGGGACAGAAGACGCGTAGGCAGATCCGTAAAGGGCAAAGCGCCCCCACCCACCATGGAATTCCCATCCGCGAGATCAACATCGAAATTGCCGGAGTCCAGATTTCCTATCATTCTGCGTAGGCGACCGGCCTTTTTTTTGAGGCCGGGGTAAGGCTGACATATCATTCTTAGCGTAGGTATCTCCTTCAGGGCTACCCTTTCATCCCTGTATATCTTAAGGGTCTGCTCCAGGGCGAGTAGTGTTAGTTTATCTATCCTGAGTGCCCGGTTAAGCTGGTTTCTCTTTATGGCTTCCACCAGATCCTGCCTCCCCAGTATGATGCCCGCCTGAGGCCCGCCCAGCAGTTTATCGCCGCTGAATGTAACCAGATCCGCGCCTGCCTCCAGGACCTCCTGTACCGTCGGTTCCTTTTTAAGCCCATACCTTGACAGGTCAACCAAACACCCGCTGCCCAGATCCTCCATTACAGGGATGCCGTATTTTTTGCCGAGTTCCGATAACCTAGAGATCTCTACTTCCTCGGCAAAACCGAGGATCTGAAAATTGCTCTTATGGGCCTTCAGAATAAGGGCGGTGTCAGGGCCTATCACCTCTTCATAGTCTTCTATATGGGTCTTGTTGGTAGTCCCCACCTCTACCATCTTTGCTCCGCTCTTTTTCATTACGTCGGGGATCCGGAAAGAACCGCCTATCTCCACGAGTTCACCCCTGGATACGATTACCTCTCGACCTTTGGCAAGCGTTTCCAAGGATATAAGGACTGCCGCGGCATTGTTATTAACCACCATGGCTGCCTCCGCAGAGGTAAGCTCCTTAAGGATTCCCTCGACATGAACATATCTGATGCCCCTTTTGCCCTGTTCAAGATCGTATTCAAGGTTAGAGTATCCGCCGGTCAAGGGCCTGAACATCTCAATGGCCCTTTGGGCAAGGATTGATCTGCCGAGGTTTGTATGGATAACCACGCCGGTAGCGTTTATAACTTGGCGCAGGCTTGATCGAGAAATAAGTTCCAGCCTTTTTTTTACAAGGCCTGATACAGTTCCTATGGACAGGGCTGAGGGGCCAGTTATATCGGAGTCTTTGCCTATCTCCTTACGCAGCTCGTCAAGCACTTCGTTTATGGCCCTGAGGATGAGATTTCTAGGATAACATGCTGATATATCCTTTAAATCGGGGCTGTCCAGCAACCGGTCTACCGCCGGTATCATCCTGAACATATCTGTCTTGTTATATGACATGACTTTTTTCCTAATTTGTATATTTTATGGTTGCAAAATGTCTTAAGAATGTTAAATATATACCGTATACTGTGGTGAGTGTAGCTCAGTCGGAAGAGCACTGGGTTGTGGCCCCAGCGGTCGTGGGTTCAAGTCCCATCACTCACCCCATCATCATTTACAGCAACCCCTGTTATCCTCGGCTTAAACCTCCCTCTCGCATGAGCAGGAAAGAATATAATATTAGAATCTCACGTTATTACTGTCAAGGGTCATAATCCCCTGCTCAGCCATCAGGCATCATGCATACCTTAGCAGGGACGGGGGTATGCGGCAGCTAGTCTTTAACGCCTTGCTGTTGTCCCATGCTTCATGTTTTGCAGATCTTTCAGCTTATCCCACAACTCGTTTACCTGTGTTTTTGTCTCTTCAAGGGATTTATCGTTATATATCACAAAATCTGCTGCCCCGGTCTTCTCATCGATGTCCATTTGGGAATGGAGAATATTCACAGCATGTTCGAAGCTGATGCCGTCCCGATTAATCAGCCGTTCAATTTGTTTTTCCCTGGGTGCGTAAACAAGAACTGTTTTATGCAACTGGTCCTGCATCCCTGCCTCCAGAAGCAAGGGGACAACCGCTTGAATGATCCCCTCGGGATAATTGGATGCGATCTCATATACCTGGTCGATAAACTCCACGGCTATGTGGGGATATGTGAAGTTCTCAAGTTTTTCCCTTTTTTTGCTGTCCCTGAACACGATCTGTGAAAGCATTTTACGGTCAATTTCACCGTTGTTTTGAAGGATCTGCTCGCCGAAATAATCGGTTATTGCTTTCCGGGCAGGTCTTCCAGTTTCAACCACACGCCTTGCCAGGAGATCAAAATCAATAGTATGGGCCCCCATCTTTTCCAGCATGTTTGCGATCGTGCTTTTGCCGGTGGCGATCCCACCGGTCAATCCCACAAGCAGGATCCGTGATTCTGCGGTAATTGCTTTCAGGCGGTTTTTGCTATCGTTCTTGTTTAAATAGCCTTTTTGTTCCATAACAAAACAGGATCTTAATAATGTCTTGTAATCTTGCTTTCCGGAATGTCTACCACCCCTCCAGCATGATGTTCCAATGGAAACATAATATGCCATAACTTATGAACATAGGCAATTCATTACAGATTACAAAAAACAAGAAAAAAATCAAGTAATTATCAATTTTGGTTAGACAGGCTTTGGTAATTTGACTATTACGTGCCGGGCTAAACTCAGGTGAACGCCAAGGATGGGAATGGACAGACCAAAGGAAAAGCCGCGATTATAACAGGTGCGAATAGGGGATTAGGAGCGGTCATTATCCCGGAAAGCCCTGATTCAAGGCACATAGCAGGACCGGCATTGGTTGTTGATAGGGGCATGTATCTTTAAAACAATATCAAGCAGATAATAACTCACCCCGCCGAAGGCAGAGGGGTGATTTGCGGATTATCGATTAAGTGGATCTGGACATTATCCTTAATTGTTCTTTTAAGGGCGGAATTGACAGGAATACGGATTCCGTTCACGAATAATAGCCAATCACAGCTTAAACGATCTTCGTTGGTGATGTAGTCATACAGATTGCCCCCATCCGCAAGCGCGACCGCTTTAAGCGCTTCCTCCAGTTCAGCTTCCCTTTTATCATTAACCTGAACCGCCTTGGCCCTCCATCCTGCTATTTGGGCGGCCAGGTCCGAGTGTATATTTACTATTATCCTCATAACTCGCCGTGCATGGCTATATCGCCGAGGTTGACATCTTTGCCGGTAATGTCAGTGTCCAACCTTTTTTCAGAATAGCCGCTTTTTCTGATAATAACGGTATATCTGTCCGGGAGTAATCCATCCACCCAGAAGTCACCGAAATCATCGGTACGTGCCGATGTGTGTTTCCCGTTGGAAATATTGAGAATATCAACTTCCGCGTCTATCAGCACCTCATCGGCTTTGGGATCAAAGACGGTTCCCGCGATAAATCTCTTGGGCAGGCCTTTGTAATAGACTCTGGGCCTTGTTCCCAATTCAGGCTTGAGTGTTTCGGCCTCGGCAATCAGATCTTCCAGTTCATCCTCTTCGCCAAAGGTCAGGGCGCCCGTGGGACAGGCATCGGAGCATCTGGTCTCTTCCCAGCCTTTATCAATAAGGTGCGCACAGAAGGTGCATTTCTGTGCTATGTTGAGATCCTCATTAAAATAAATCACGCCTTCATAAGGGCAAGCCTCAATGCAATTCTTACTCCCTTTACATTTTTCAGGATCAATTATCACTATGCCGTCGGATCTTTTATATATGGCCCCATTCGGGCAGGCGTCTATGCATGGGGCATTATCACAATGCTGGCAGATGGTAAGGAGATAAGCCACCTTGACTTTGGGAAAGGATCCTCTGACTGTGTCAGAGACCTTGACCCAGAATTGCCCGGTTAAGGGCTCCGGTGCGGCAATGGGAGACCAATCATTGCCCACATGTTCATCCTTGCAGGCTATCTGGCAGTTATGACATCCATTGCACTTGGTAAGATCTATGATTAAGACTTTGCCCATTACGATTCATCGTGCATCAGCATGCGGTCCACCTTGAGACCCGCTCCTTGGTGATACGGCCTGCGGAAAGGCTCCGGATGCTGTTTCCTGATCTCATCTAAGTCCGCCACAGCGATATCTACGAGGAAGCCGCTGGATACCATGCCGGTTGCGTTCTTTGATGTGGTCTTGTGGGGGGTTATGGTGTTAATACTCCCGCCTCTGTCAAGTTCGCCGGGGACGATAGGATCCCAGCGCGCGCCGTGGTTTATATATATTACCCCGGGCCTGATCCTTTCAGTTAGCCATACACCGGCCAGAAGAGCGCCTCTATCATTGAATATCTTTATTATATCCCCGTCTTTTATATCTCTGGGGCGGGCATCTGCCGGGTTAAGCCATACCGGCTCGTAGAGGTACCCGTCGGGCCCCTTAACCTTGCATGTATGTATTTCCCGGAGCCATGTCATATCATCATGCTGTGAATGGGTCCTCCATCTGGGATGGTTAGAAACCACGAGTAGTGGATAGGTTTCAGCCCTCTTGCATGAAAGCGTTTCCTGGTGATGCTCGCCTTGAGATATCCAGTGGGGCACAGGGGGACGTTCCTTATCACCCGGGAATTTTTCGGCCAATCTTTCGGAATAAAACTCTATCTTCCCGCTGGGCGTGCTAAGGGGATTCTTTTCCGGATCCTGATAAAACGATGAAAGACCTGGTTCGTACATCTCCCAGTTCTCATCAGGAGGGACTACATAATAACCTTTATCCTGTAATTGTTCCCAGCTTATATCAGAGGATGCGCCACAGTTTTCATAGGCTGTCTTGATCCATTCTTCCACGCCTTTGCCTTCCGTATATTCTTCCAGCAGGTCGAATCTTTCGGCGATCATGCAGGCGATTTCATAATGGCTTTTAGATTCTCCCAGGGGTTCGATGGCCCGGGGTTCGGGGAAAACAGCGCAAAACTGCCCGCTCATGGCCTCCACACCGAAATCATCACATTCCATTACCGTAGGGGTGGGGAGGATGATGTCCGCCATCTGACAGTCGTTCTCGAACCATGGGTGCTGGGCAAGCATGAATTCGATCTTGGGGCTCCTGATGGCCTGAGCAAAATCGTTGGTATTGTTCCAGCAGGTTACCCAGGAAGGACTGTCGGTCCATATCATATGTATCTCGGGGGCATCCTCCAAAGGAAAACGGTATTGGATAAATTGTTGTTCGGTATAATCACGGGAAAGCGTGGTCCCGTACCATGTTATGGGAGGGCGCAATATAGCATCATGTATCAGATTCTTGGGGATAAATTGACGTGGGGTATCGGTATATTTCCAGCCTCGCTGAATGTTGTGTATGTCAGGGATATATTTAGGCCAGGGAAGGGGATTTTTCCTCTTTTGACTATATAACCCCCATTCGAGCATTTTAAATTGATGGACTCCGGGTTTGCCTAAGCCCTGCATGGCGAGCAGCAAGACCTGCAGCCTGGCAGGTTCCGTTGAATAGGGCCCCCTGATTCCGGGTCCCCCATTACCGATGGCGATACTCACCCTGTGTCTGGCCCAGTACCTGGCCAGGGCCTTTATGGTATATGATGGAACCCCGGCTATGTCTGCGGCCCATTTTGGTGTTTTAGGGGTGCCGTCCTCGATCCCCAGGATATATTCCTTAAATTTTTCAAAGCCTACGGCATGGGTTTTCAAGTACTCCTGGTCATAGGACCCCTCGGTTATCCACATGTAGGCAATCGCCAGATAAAGGGCGGCATCGGTGTTAGGCCGGATAGGGATCCATTTATCCGCATGAACCGCTGCCCCGTAGTTGAGATCAGGGCACACGTAGACCGACTTAATTCCTATATCCGTAAACCAATAGCATAAACGGCTGGCCAGTTGTCCGTCAAATGCCCATGGGGTAGTCTCGGGGTCACAGCCCCAGAAGAAAACAGCGTCTGAATTCTTGGAGACATCCCAGACAACATTGGTCACGGGATCCATAAACCCGTTTGTCTCACAGCCCCATACATGCTTGGCGCCCCAGTACCAGCCTTCCCAGCTGTCCGTGTTCCTGGTCTGAAGGGTATAGCCGCCCAGAAGACTGAGCAGTCTTCTATGGGTTCCATGAGCGGCGTGCACGCAATATGTCTCCCCGTGCCCGTCGGATTGGGAGAGTATGGCCTCCATGCCGTATTGTTTTTTTATCCTCTCTATTTCCTTGACTATAATATCAATAGCCTCATCCCAGGATATACGGACATATTTACTGACTCCCCTGTTTTGGGGGTTCCTTTCTCCGTCAGGATCCCAGTCCACCCTTTTCATGGGATAGAGAATCCTATTGGGGGAATAGACGCGGTTTTTGTATCCTAGGCTGAATGGGGGAATGAGGGTTTTCATGGGAGGCTGGAAGATCTTGCCCCTGGCCTTCATCTTCCAGGGCTTGAGATCTTTATATTCCCAATCGTAATGCAGGGGCCTTATTCTGACAATTTTACCGTCGCTTACTTCCACCTGAACGCTGTTACTATCGGCGGTAGTGGAACAGAATCCCAGCCCTCTAATTATCTTTTTTTCACCGTTGGTATCGCGGGGGGCTTTATTGTTCATCCTCTATTTTGTTATTTGTCCTTTTCCGTGGCCTTAAAGGCCTTAAGCATTCTGATCAATTTTATATCTCGTTCCTCACAAAGTTCCGCTTCACTTCGACCTCCGTAGTCGTAAAAACCCTTGCCAGTTTTTACTCCCAGGTGGCCCGCTTTCACCAGTTCTTCCAGTTTTTTTGGCTTATAATCAAGAGGCGTCAGGGTGCTCTGAACATAGGGATTATTTACACTTTTATAGGTCAGATCAAGGCCCCCGAAATCCATGCGCTGTACGAGCCCCAGTACCATCATGCGCAGTGCAAGACCGGTTTTGGCTGCTTCATCTAAGCCCTCCGGGGTAACAATATCATTATCCAGGAGGTAGAATATCTCGCGGAGGGTGGCGATCTGGATGCGTGGAACAACATAGCCTGAACTGAATTTTTTCATAAGAAGCGGGGTTTTCCCTACCTGTTTGATCAATTCTGCCATTAACATAACAGACTCATCGCTGGTCTCCGGTCCCTTAACAATATCCACCAGAGGTATCAATTGGGGAGGTGTATACCAATGGCCTATAAGGACCTTATCCGGTCTGGAGGTCTTCACGAAATCAAAGATATTGAGTGCCGTTGTGTTGCTGGCAAGGAGAGTCCTTTTAGGACATAGCTGATCCAGCTTATTGAATATATCCGTCTTTGCTTCCCTGTTTTCCACAACCGTTTCAAAGGCGATATCAGCATCGGCTGACGCTTCCTCAAGGGACTGCGTCATATTGATCCGCCCCATTATTTCCGGGATATCTTCTTTATCCACCAGTCCTTCCTGTGTAAGGGTAGCCAGGCTGGATTCCAGAAGGGATGTAGCCCTGTCCAGGGTCTGGCGGGTTCGTGAAAAAAGGGAAACATCATATCCTTCAGTGGCGAATACCTGGGCTATGCCGTGGCCCATTGTCCCCGCGCCGACTATGAATACCTTTTTTATATCTTTGATTTTCATAATGATCCTCTAATAAGATTCTCTGTCTGCTTTACATCCATAAATCTGAGATCTCAGGATGAAACTTTCAGCGGTCAGCCCATCGGCCTTGAGACATGTCGACGAGCCTCTCGGCCATGAGCTCGAGGCCGAATGGCTCATGTCGCGTCGCTCAGGGCCGAAAGGCGATCAGCAGTCGGCTAATTAACACTAACCTATCGCCGTAAGTCCACCGTCAACATAGAGTATATGACCGGTTATGTTATCCGCCTCATTGGATGCAAGATAGACACACGCAGCCGCCACATCTTCCGGTGTGACAAATCTTTTAAAAAGCGTTTTGGAAAGGAGCATCTCCAAACGTTCCGGTGGAATAGCCTTCTTGATCATCTCAGTCATTACAACAGAAGGCCCGATCGCGTTAACGTTGATATTGTATGGAGCCCATTCCGCGGCGAGCATGCGGGTAATCATGTCCACTGATCCTTTTGTTGCGCCGTAAGTCACGTTACCCCCGTCTGTCCCGCGTATGCCACGGACCGAAGAGAGATTGATTATCTTGCCCTGTTTCTTTTCTACCATTATCTTACCAATTATCTTACATGGCAGGACAACCCCTCTTACGTTAACATTGAACAGAGAGTCCCATGTGTTAATATCAATATCGACTGCCGGCATCTTGGCATTGATACCCTGTGAGTTAACCAGGATATCGATCGTGCCGTATTTCTTTATTACATTATCCGCAAGAGTTACAACGCTTTCCTCTTTCCCAACATCAAGCGGCATTGCAACGGCTTGGGAATCCGTATCCGAATTGATCTTTTCAGCGACTTCCTTCCCTTTTTCTAGGTTCATATCGGCAACCACTACCTTTGCGCCCTGTTGCGCCAGGGCGGTTGAGCAGGCTTTACCGATACCACCCGCTCCGCCTATGACAACAGCGATTTTATTTTCAAGTCTGAACATAGCAACCTCCGAAAATATGATTATATAATAATTAAGCTATTTGAATAATCTGCCGATTGTACAGGCCATCCAGATTTTGCCGGCCAGCACACGGCTTATGGCTGGAGGCACAGGTCAAACACACCCGGCCTCCAGGATCTCGCAATGAAAGGGAAAGCCGGCTTAGAATGATCCCTCTTCCCAGGCGACTAGGCGCACAAACCCACCGTCTGCCATCTCGCAGCGGAACGGGAAAGCAGCGATAGTCATGCGCTTGCCAGTAACATCGTCGATGTCGCCGCCGGCGTTCTCAACGGTGACGACGCCGGCCTGCATGTAGATGCGATGGCAGGGCTCATAATCCGGGAACTCAACATCCGGGTCCTTACCGGTGGCCTTGCGATACGCCTTGTCAAGCCAGGGCATCTGCTCCTTGAGGGGAGAATGCCATAGAGGGGAGTCGGTCGCCCCCCATGTACCGCCGATACCCTTGATGTGCTTCTCATAGGTGAGCCACTTTGCGAGCTCGGGCCCCATGCCGGCATAGTAGTTATAGTACTTATCGTTGTTTTTTCTCCAGTAGTGGTGCCAGCCTGTATTGACGACTACCCAGTCGTTCTCGCGGATCTCGAGACCGTCCTTTTTGCAGGCCTTATCGAAATCCTCGGGCATCAGTATTGTCCACAGATCGCCGTTGAAGCCGTCACCGAAGTTCTTCTCGAAATCATCCCTCAGATGGCGCATATCCAGGATCACGCCGGAGCCGATGCAGTATTCAAGGGGAATCTCGTTGAGAGAATACCCGTTTCGTTCACGGTCGACCTCCTCCTCATGCAGGACGTGGTTAGGGGCATCTATATGAGTGCCGGCGTGGAGCGTACCGGTATAGGTCATGGTACGCTTGTGGAAACGACCCAGATACTGTCCGCGGGGGAAAATAAGATCCTGGCGGGGGCCGGGAAAAGGCCACAGGGGCGTGTCCACGCCCCAGGGCTGGCTGAGGTCATAAATTTTTGTCATCTTATTCCTGTCAAGATACAATTTGCTTTTGTCAAGAGGCATATAGGCCATAATAATCTCCTCCTATTATAGATTGATTAATTGATTATTGTCGCATAGATACTAGGCAATGGTACCAAGTATCTCACGTGCTTCCTGTGGCGAAGCAATCTCATAACCGAGTTCCTTGATGATGCCGACGCTTTTCCCCACAAGCTGCGCGTTGCTTTTTGCAAGTACTCCCTTTGAATAATATATATTATCTTCCATACCCACCCTGGCGTTGCCTCCCAGGAGCACGGAAAGGGTGGTGATGGGTATCTGTGCTCTCCCGATCGCACAGCAATTAAAGATTGTGTCAGGTGGCAATAGGTTGGTAAGGGTGATCAGGTTTTCCGCAGTGGCGTCAACCGCGCCCTGATAGGCCATGCCCATTACCAGATTGACATAGTAAGGCTTTTGAATAAGTCCTTTATCAATAAAATTCTTCATTTCCCTGAGCATGCCGTGATGGTAGATCTCCATCTCCGCCTTGATGTTCCTTTTTGCCATTTCCTGTGCGAATCTTTCCAGTTCATGCCGCGGATTGGCCCATGTGGTGCCAGCAGTTTTTCCTATGGTCCTCAGCATGGAACCCATGTTCAAGGACGCCATTTCAGGGGCGGCATCAAGGCACGAGAGCCTCTGTTCGAAAGTAAGCCCCGGACCTCCGCCCGTGCTGTCCTGAAGGATCATATTGCATTTTGCGCGAATCGTCTCATGTATCTCCTTGAATACTTCCACATCGCCGGTGGGTTTACCCTCTTTATCACGCGCATGAATATGGGCGATGGCTGCGCCCTCATTGTAACAATTATAAGCGTCCTCGGCAATCTCATCCGGTTGCTCCGGTAGATTGGGATTCTTGGCTTTGGTCTGAACTCCGCCGGTTAATGAAACCGTTATTATGACTTTTCTCATTGAGTAATGACCTCCTGTCTTGTTAAGAATAATGATTTCCGATACATTTTACCGATTACCTTTAAGCCTATTCGGCTGTCTCCACCCTATTAACCACATCATCTTCCAGAATAATCCTTGAGTCAGCAGCAACCGCCCCTTTTTCCATATGCAATAAGGGGATTGATGTCCATTTCTTTAATCTGAGGATTATGTTCAATAAGATCCTATAAATTCAAAATAATCCTCAAGGTGCTCTATGTCAACAGATTCCTGTCCCCTGTTACCCTCAAGCAGAGGATAAGATCATATTTGTGGAATCATTTCACCCGCATCTTCCCTGGTCAGGGGGATAATCCGAAAAGAGACACCCTTTTCCCTGATTATGTTTCCGGCTCTAGCTCAATGACTCCCATATTTACATCGGTATGGGTGACAACGGGGATTTCCCTGGCCAGGTATCCCGTGTGGTGAACCCTTATGGTATATTTTCTCCCCTGGTCTAGCCCCTCAAACTCGAAATCGCCGAAACCGTCTGTTTCGCATTCCATCTCGCTGTCGCCGTCACTTAAGGAAACCTTAATACCTGCCGCGCATTCATCATTCTTATCACCCAGAACTATTTCGCCGGCAATAAATCTCCGGGGCAGTCCGATATAGGTGACACCGGGCTTCAATCCGAATTCCGGGTTGAGTTCTTCTGTCTTGGAGGAAGCCTTAAGCCTGGAGATCTCGGATTCGGGATCATCAAGATCACCGAATACCAGGGCCCCGCTCGGGCACGCCTCGACGCAACGGGGCTCTTTCCAACCTTTATCCAGTAAATGTGCACAGAATGTACACTTCTGAGGGGTGTCTTTCTCTTCGTTCCAGTAGATAAGCCGATGAGGGCAATTGGAAACGATGCTCCTGTCATCCTTTGCCTTTTCAGGATCTATTATTACAATGCCGTCAGGCCGTCGGTAAACCGCGCCGTTTGAAGAATTCTTTACGCACGGCGCATCCTCGCATTGGAGACAGGGCATGGGGATATAATCCACTTTTACCTTGGGCGTGGATCCCCTCTCCCTTTCAAGGATGCGCATCCATGATTTGCCTTCAATAGCTTTGGAAATCGAATAAGGCAGGTAATCATTACCTTCAAACTCATCCCTGCACGCCAGGAGGCAATTATAACAACCATTGCATTTATCAATATCTATTACCATACCGTATCTGGACATTCTTAATCCTCCCACTTAGCGATCTCTATCAAACATGAATTGGGTGCCATGCCCGGCGCATGTTTCGAAATCATCCTGGAAGATGTAAGGATGTTAACACATCCTCCCCGGTCAATTGAATTCGCTTTTCCGGGCTCCAATGGATCGTAATTTGCCGAAGAGACATAACTGTGAACAATTCCGGGCATCACCCTCTCCGTTATAACGGCAATACACAAGACCGCACCCCGGTCATTATAAAGCTTTATAATATCTCCGTTTTTAATAGCCCTCTTGGCAGCGTTTTCAGGATGGACACGGGCCGGCCACCAGGCATAACCGTCTTTGACGATTCGGTGCGTAGGTATATCGTTCAGCCATGCCGTGTGCTTGTCATAATGGGTATGAAATGAAAATCGCGGATGAGGGCTTACAAGCTGCAGGGGATATCTTTTATACAGATCGCTCCTGTAGCCTTCCCAGCTTGGAATATGATGCGGCAGCGGCGGGCGCTCGTCATCATCCGGAAAGTTCTTTAGAAGGCTCTGGGACACAAACTCTATTTTTCCACTGTAGGTGCTGAACTCGTCCGCCTTATCGGTGCCCCGTTTCTTGTTCAACGGATCAGGGGTGTCGCAGGGGCGCCCTTCATAAAACCATCGGAATGCCGGTGTCGGCTTGTAATCTTTATCAGGATTAATGATAAAATATCCTTTTTTGTCTAATTCTTCCCAACTGATGTATTTAGGCAGATCGGATATTTCGAAATACTTTTTAGCCCAGTCAAGAGCGGTTTTACCTTCAGCGTATAGATTCTTCATGCCCAGTTTTTCGGAAAGCAGTGTGAATATCTCATAATCCGGTTTTGATTCCCACAGCGGTTCCACGCATTTTTTCTGGCGCACAACAACCCTGAAATTATTACCGATATATCCGTGTATGCTGTAACCGCCGGCAGATGAGGATTCGCTTATATCCTCCCGTTCGAGGCTTGTGCAGGCGGGAAGTATTATATCTGCAAATCGTGTTTCTCCGCCCCACCACACATCCTGGTTGACCACGAACTCGAGCTTCGGGCTCTGATACATCCGTACCCATTTACTGGTATCAATCATTGTGCCTATAAAGCTGCTCCCGTAACGGTAAAACATCTTGACCTCGGGATATCCATCCATGGGATAGGTATAATGGATAAACTGCTGTTCAAGCGATTGGCCGCAAAACCCTTCTCCATCCCACTCAACAGGAGGATTAAGTATGGCGTCCGGCAATGTCAGCCTGTAAAGTCGCTGTTTGGTCGGGTTTATTATCTGCCTGTCCGCGGCTCGTGAAATACCCATCCTTGAGTCCGGGTCCGCATAACCGGGAAAATAGACATTTGTGTTTGACGGGGCACCCATTGTGGTCCCCCATATGCTTACTCCTGGTCTACCGAGCCCCTGCATGGCCTGAAGAAGGACCATCATCCTTGCCCATTCAGTGGCATAGGCCTGCCTGCAAGCGCTCCCCTCACCTCCCCTGGTCCCAGCGGAAAGCACCGTACGTTTAGAGGCCCACTCCCTTGCGAGGGATCTTATCTTTCTTGCAGGGATGCCTGACTCTTCGGATGCATATTCAGGTGTCTTGGGTTTTCCGTCGTCTTTGCCCAGTATATGTCTTTTAAATTCTTCAAATCCTATGGTCCTTTTTGTGACGAATTCCTTGTCATAAGTATCGTCGGTGATCCATACATAGGCTATGGCCTGTGCTATGGCGGTGCCGGAATCCGGACGCAGGGGAAACCATGTGGCATCCATATGGGCCGCCGTATAGTTGAAATAGGGATCCAGGAAGACCATCTTAATGCCTCTTTCCTTAAGCCACTGTCTCCATATAACCGAATCCTGCCCCGAATAGATTGCTCTTGTTGAATCCGGATCATTCGACCAGAATACTATCATTTCGGTGTTATTGAGCGCATCCTGCAAAAGATCATATTGTTCCGGCACACCGAGTCGCCAGAAGAATCCCCAGGCATGGGTGGCCCCCCAGTGCCAGCCCTCCCAGCTGTCCGGATTGTCAAATACCGGAGTGTATTCAAGCATGTCCATGAAACGGGAAAACGGCCCCATCTTGTAGCCGACAAGCCCCCAGTTGTGATGGGAGGAGGTCATCCCGGTTATTGCCGGCCCCCCGTGCTGCTCCCTGATGCGCTTAATCTCTCCCGAAACAATATCCAGGGCCTCATCCCAGGTTATACGTTCATATCCTGATATCCCTCTTTTATCCTGATTTCTTTTACCTTGTGGGTCGAAATCTTTTCTCTTCATGGGATATCTTATGCGGTCGTCTGCATACAATCTTGTTCTCTCGGCGTGCACGAAGGGGGCCAGATTAAATTTCTTTGGCGGAGTATAGGATTTTCCTCCGGCTTTAATGGTCCATGGCTTGAAATCCTTTTCATCTGCAACCAAAGGCCTTATCCTTACTACCTTTCCGTCCCTCACGTACACCGTTATAGGACCTTCATTGGTACAGCTAGTGAATACCTGTTCAGACATTATATCCCCCTATTAAATCAATATTCAGTGGAACTTTCGGAAAGATATCACCGTAAATCTTTGAAAAGATAAACAGGTGAAATCAAAGCCGGGCCCTCCGGCCCGGAATTTCTGCTGTAATTACTGGAAAATAACAAACTATTATTATAAATGAACCCATATATGTGAAGGTACTAATTCTATAAAATCTGGTACTTTTTTCGGATATAGGACCTGAAGGTCTTGGGGCTGTGGCCTGTTTCTCGCTTGAAAAAGCGCCCAAAATATGAGGGATCATCAAAATGAAGTTTATAGCCGATCTCCGCGACCGTACTGTCGGTGTGTGCCAGCTGGCGTTTCGCTTCCAGGGCTATTTCCTTACGGATGATCTGGCCCGGGGTTAATCCCGTATTCTGTTTTGAGAGTTCATGTAAGTAGGCCTCACTTACCCCCAGTTTGCCGGCATAATAGCCTACGGGTCTTTTAGGAAGGGATTCGTTTGAAACCATTTTCTTAAACATGTTTATAAGGGCGGAGCTTTTCATCATGGTTTTTCTGTGATTATCCGCGATAAGAAGACGCTGTATCTCAATAAGCAAGATAACCAGATACGATCTTATGTTAAGCTCGCGGCCATGATCATTCGACCGGTACTCTTTCTCTATTTGATTGAAAAGAAGTTTTATCTTTTCTCCCCTGCTTTTGCCCAGTTTGATATGGGGAGGATATGATACGTTGTGAAAAAGATCCAGATCCGAATGGAGAAACGGTTCAGAGGGCGAAAATAACAGAAAATTCTCAGTAAACCTTATGGTACGGCCCTCAAGCGGAGAGGTTAGTCTCCAGAAGTGGGTCTGGCCCGGCAATAAATAGACCAGCGAATCAGGTGCCACCGAATAGGGTTCAAAATCTATTATATGTGTTCCTTTCCCCCCTTCTATGTATATAATTTCATAAAAGGCATGACGATGCGGGAATGGAGAGTGGGATAGTGCGCCCATCTGATCAAATTGGCTGATATTGAAACTGCTTTCACCTTTGCTGACGCTGTCCAAAGTATGCACAGGCAGGTTTTTGGATTCGTGTCTTATTGACATTGCCAAGATTCCTCTATTCTCAACAATATTCTAGCTTCTGGATGCTGTCCCCACCGGGTATCCAATAAAGTATATCAACTAATATTACATTTAACTGTCGGTAATTCAAGGGTAATATTTAAAGGGCTATTCCCGCCTTGGCGCTGGTTAAGACGCCCCTTCCCCACAGACAGGCATTCTCGGCGTTATGGGGAACCGCTTCGGTATCCAGAAGGGGAGATCCAAACGGGGTATAGCCCGAGAAGACATGGTTCAGGTAAAGGAATTAGGATATGAATCTTGAAGGTTGCAAAATGATTTTACATAGGATAAATAACATGTTACACAAAATAGGATTATCAATTATTTCGGGTATATCCAAGTTTGGCAGCATGAAGATTAAACTGGCTATAAGGATATTAGATTTATTCCTGATCACAACCATATTAAGAGTGGTGCGGATGCTGTTTGCTTCAGGGCCAGCCTGGAGCGGGAAGGAGTTGATTAAACAACTGAACCAAAAAGGAGGTGCATTATGCCGGATTTCGGTAATCCATTTTCAGGACTTGCTGAGGATAGAAAACTCACCGAAGAAGAGTTGATTCGCGCTATCCGTTTTATGATAGCCGCTGAATATGAGGCGGTCCAGTTATACATGCAATTGGCCGAATCAATTGATAACAAGTTGGCAATCGAGGTGTTAACGGATATTGCCGATGAAGAGAGAGTACATGCCGGCGAGTTTTTGCGTCTGCTAAGAGAACTGGCGCCGGACGAAGAGAAATACTATAAAGAAGGAGCAGAAGAGGTAGAAGAAGAGATCGAAAAATTAAAAAAAGGGTAACATAAACCTACCTGAGCCCCTGGAACTCGACAACAAACCACGGGTTCATCAGGTCGGGGCGGTTGTATGATAAGGGGCCACCGGTGTCATGGCGGTAGATCCTTGCACCCGAAGCGGTAGCGATAACATGACCTGCGGCCGTATCCCATTCCATGGTGGGGCCCAGCCTGGGGTAAATGGCTGCCTTCCCCTCCGCCACCAGGCAGAATTTCAGGGAGCTTCCGGCAGAAACGAATTCTACCTTTTCAAAGTATTTCTTTTGGTCTTCCACAAACAGTTCAAGCTCAGGGGTGGGGTGTGATCGGCTACCCACGATAACATAGGGAGACCGGCCGGGCCGCGCAACAGGAAGGCATCGGCTTTTTCGGATAACCTCAGTAATATTCGGGAGGTGGTCGGCAGACTCCTCGATAGCGGAGAGGCGGGTCAGTATTCTGACATCTTCGAGGAGATAGGCGCCTTTACCTGAGATTCCAAAATAGAGGCTGTTCTTTACCGGCACATAAATGACCCCGAATATGGGAATCTGGTGCTGAATCAGGGCAATGTTTACGGTAAATTCGTCGTTCTTTTTAACGAATTCTTTTGTCCCGTCCAACGGATCGACGATCCAGAGGGTGTCCCACTTACACCTCTCGGAATAGGGGACATCTTTACCCTCTTCACTCAAAACGGGGATCCCCAAGGGCGCGAGGAGATTTGTGATGAGTTTGTGGGCACGCTTGTCGGCCTGGGTCAGGGGAGAATCATCCGGTTTGTGCTCAACCGCAAAGTCCGAGTAGTACACATCCATAATCTCACGCCCTGCCAGCAATGCGGCCCGAAGAGCGGTAATGTAGAGCTGGTCTTGGTTCATGTTACACCTTATACATCCCTAGTATCCCACCGATAGAAGGATGTCCCGTAAATCCGTGATTATGATTCTAATCTCGTTTCATCCGGTTAATGATTACGTAAAGAAGTAAGAGATCAGAACTTATTATAAGTACCTTAATGGCCCATGCGGCTCTCTTTTAACCGACGAAAATATTAACAGCATGGTAATTACGTAAGGTGCCACCCAGGCGGGCGGAGTACTTGTGAGATAATAGAAAATTCTCGATTCCGGCTAAGTCTGGAAAAGGCTACCCGCCCGCCTCGTCTTGTTTTGTGCAGGGTCATAGCACATAAACGAGTTCGCCGCTTAAAAGAGAACCCCATGGTCCATATAGCACAAAATACTCAGATATCATTAACTAGCGTACTCATTAACCGGATGGAGCTTAATCTCTATTAAACTATTTTACTTGAAATAGATCTTGATGCAAACAGAAATATACCCCGATTCAGCTGTTGTATTAAGGGTTTTTTCACCGGGACTGAAGATAATATTTTGAATATCGGTAGGTTAGGACTGTATAAAGATCTCAAAGAATTTGGTTTTTAGAGAAAGATATGAATAATCTTTGATATTCAGAGGGAGGTCCATAAATGTCTGATGGCTATTTTCCTATTTGGAAAATATGGCTTAAGTTATTGATTTTGATAGGTTTTAAAATCCGTTCAAGACTGCTTAGGCAAGATTCCATATATAAATTAAGTTAAGATTCTTTAAATATGGCAAGTAATGGTGTATGATACATCAAAATACTGGTTGTTCAGGGCAATAACCCGTCCTCCAGAGCACTGTGGGGGGGGGTGGACTGATTTGGAGATAATCTGGATTCTAGGTGGTTTGACAACGGTTTGGACAGTAGATGGGGGCAAGATATGAAAAGAGTAATAAAATGGCTGGCGTTAATTGCAGGCGGCTTGGTACTTCTGATAATCTTGGCGGGTATCATTGTACGCTTATTCTTTGATATAGAACGATATAAACCCAGGATTGAACAGGAGGTGACCAAGGCTACGGGTCGTCCTTTTACCATAGGCGGTGATCTAAAGCTTTCATTATTTCCATGGGCGGGGGTTGCCTTTTCAGACCTCCATATGGGAAACCCTGCTGGTTTTACAGAAAAGGATTTTGTATCCATAGAATCATTTGATGTGAAGGTTAAATTTCTGCCCCTTATATCCAAGGATATTCAGGTCAAAAGGTTTGTGATAGTCGGGCCCAAGATTACCCTGGAAAAGACAAAAGGGGGCAAGGCAAACTGGGAAGGGCTGAGCAAGAGGGACCCCACAGACGCTTCTGTAGAGGAAAAGAAACAGGCGGGGGAGGTTTCTCTGGATTCCCTGGGGAATCTCCCGATCAGAGGCCTGGCAGTGGCTGAATTCGCGGTAAGGGAAGGAGAACTCCTTTATATCGACCATGCCTCTGATACACGCAAGGAAATCAAGGATCTAAACATTGAACTTAAGGATGTCTCCCTTCAACAACCTGTAGAACTATTCATCTCAGCAAATGCCGAGGGGAAACCCCTTTCTATCGAGGGAGAGGTAGGACCGATCGGCAAGGAACCGGGTAAGGGTAAGATGATGGTAAACCTTGTTGTCCAGGCAATGGACCTGCTTTCCATGCATATCGAAGGTTCTGTGACGGATTTGGCAGGCCGGCCTGGGTTTGATCTTGGTGTGTCAACGGACACTTTTTCGCCGATGGACCTGAAGAACGCGTTGGTCCCTGATTTGGAGCTTAAGACAAGGGATCCGGAGGTCTTGACGGCCATGTCCGTAAATATGAATATAAAAGGCACAACCCAAAACATCCAGGTATTTGACGCCGTCATAGAACTAGATCAATCTAGGATGACCTTCTCAGCTTCGGCAAAAGATCTTTCCAAACCTGATCTTACCTTTAGGGTGGACCTCGATAAGATCGACGCTGATCGTTATCTGCCGCCTGCTAAGGAAAAGAAAGAAGAAAAGAAGCCCGGGAAACAGACCAAAACAGACTACGGGCCTTTGAGAAAGATGGTGCTGGACAGCGTGATCAACATAGGCGAACTTACCATAAAGGGCGTCCAGATCAAGGATATACGGATCGGCGTCAAGGGTAAAAACGGTGTATTTAATCTGGACCCTGTTTCTCTTAAGGCCTACGAAGGCAATATGGCGGGGGTAGCCGACCTGGATTTTAGGGGAGAAGTCCCTGTCACAAAAACAAAGATGGAGGTCAAGGGGGTTCAGGTAAGGGGAATTATCTCTGATTTTATGAAAAAAGATTTTCTGGAGGGGCAAACAACCGCCTCTGTTAATCTGTCCATGTCCGGTGATAAAGCGGACCAGATAAAGCGGACCTTGACGGGCACGGGAGAACTGGTTTTTAGAAACGGGGCCATTGTGGGCATAGATCTTTCAGGCATGGTTAATAACATAAAATCAGCCTTCGGCATGGCACAATTCGGGGAAGACACTAGCAGGACGGATTTTTCAGAGTTAATCCTCCCCTTTGAAATAGAAAAAGGCGTTGTAAACACTCAAAATGCCTCTCTGGTCTCACCGGGCTTGAGGGTCTTGGCCAAAGGGAAGGCTGACTTTTCAAAGGAGACGATTGATTTCAGGATTGAACCCACCTTTGTGGCAACGCTCAAGGGCCAGGGAGATGCTGAGGGGAGGAGCGGGGTCACTGTGCCGGTACTGGTAAGTGGTTCTTTTACAAAACCAAGATTTAGCCCGGATCTTGACGGAATGCTCAAAAAGTCTGTTGAAAAGGGAGTGGAAGAACTGATCAAGCGGGGGACAGGAGAAAAAGGCGAAGAGACAAAGTCAACAGAGGATACTGTCAAGGGTCTTTTGAAAGGTATACTAGGGAGGTAGAGGTCCTTATATGGCCCATGGGGTTCTCTTTTAGGCGGCGAAAATATTATCAGCATGCTAATTACGTAAGGTGCCACCCAGGCGGGCGGATGAACCAAAACTGTGGAGGAATTATTTTTTGCTATAGATCTTTCCTTATTGCGCCATCCGGCAACATGTTATCCGGATGATATTCACCTTTCTCTTCCATCTGATACCGAATACAATTATTATTATTAACCAGACAATAATTTTCTATCCAGTATCTTTCTAATTTACCCTTTTCCGTGTATTGCCTAATTGGACAAGCATAATACCATTTGCATGGTTTAATTTTTTGATTTGTGATTAAGGACTCCCAGCCTCTGATTCGATATCGATCAAGATCGATATTTCCTTGTTTATAATCTTCATGCCAGTCTTTGGAAACCGGAAGCCATTCGTTTAATTCCTTCCGCCAGGCCTCGAGAAAAATAGGTTCCCTTTTCATAAAATCCGCCGCACAAAGGACCTTTCTTTTAGCCGTATGTTTTAATTCTTCCAACCACTCTATCCCTTCCTCGGATCTCAAGAGGTGGTGGTCAATAATCAAAGTATCAACGTTTTTAGATAGCTCTATCGCGTTTTTCCAGGCGCTTTCCCTTTCCATTTGGAATGATGAAGAACGGTAATGATATAGAGGGGGACCAGAGGCTAAAACAATATCAGGTTTCCAATCCAGAACCTTTTCTACTGTTCTCTCATCCAAGAGCTGGATATCTGAAGCATGAACAAAAGTGACCCCTTCCTCTTCAATCTTACTCATCATCACCATGCTGTCTTCTCGATCTTGTGGACCGTGGGGAACAGGGGGAGAGAATTCCAAAGGGCCTTCTTTCATCCCTTCAGCATTCTGCAGATCTTTCTTTATTATTTCACCTAGTTTTTCCCTTCTTTGTTGTTGAGTCGGCGGACTGTTATTAGGACCTTTGGCCCAGATTCTGCAATCTGATAGACTGTGTTTTACCTCATCTATCCCTAATTGATAAGGGTTCGGATCGTGCAAAGGACAATGGTCGCCGTCAAAGTGGCTGAAAATCACATCACTGGCATCTTCCAATTCCTTAATGATCTTCTTCCTAATTTCCACCCCAATTGCGATCTGAAAAGGATGGGGTAAAAACCCGTACCGAGACCAGCCTAACGCTATGCCGGGGTCGATGAATATTTTCCTGCTATTTAATTCAACCGAACAAGAAAGCCCGCGAACTCCCAAAGATTCAGTACCAAAGATTTTAATGATCATAATAGAAAAGGGGTGTCATTTAATTGCTAATCTTCACTCAGAGAATTTTCTTTTGACAAAGTCTCAAGCACTTCATTGACTTGTGATTCGCTCATAAGTCCCATATCAACAAAGATCTCTCCAATGCGTCTGTGCTTTAGACTCGATAGATTTTCCTTGAACTGAATATCGACGGCCTTAATAAACTGCTCAGATGTGACAAATCCTTTTTTCACCGCCACTAATCCAAAGCGGTGTTCAAAATGTTCTTTTCCCCCCATATTAGCACCCTCTGAATATTCTGTTCATGCCTATGTCTCTTCTCGCAAGGCGGTTACCTGGCCGCGATCTCTTCCTGCATCTTTTGGACTTGTTTCTCGTCGATCCTGTATCCGAAATAGAATACGGCAGCTGCCAAAGCGGCTGCTATCGCGGGAGCATAAATCATGATTGAGTTTATGCCGTTAACTACTTCCGGTGTGGGAGTAGCATTCGCGACGAATCCAATAGTTATAAATCCTATTGACATGACTCCGGCTCGGATTAATAGGCCGAGCTTTATCGGCAGAACCAATAGAGACATGGTAAAGGCCTGAATGTTTTTACCTGTTTTCCACTCCCCATATACGACAGTGTCCACGAATAATGCCGTGCTCATGGATCCGGCAATCATGCCGAGCATAGAAGCAATGCAAAAGATGACCGTGAAACTCCAGGCGTTTGCTTCAATAAAGGCCGCTGAAAGAAAGGCAAACGCACTTAGAATAAGAGTTATCCAGTAGGCATTGCGTTTGCCTATTCTAACACCGATCCATGGGGCAGCAAAGGTGCCAATCAGTAAGGCCACGCTGATTGCCAAAATAAAGTAGGACGAAAAAAACTCTGGATTATCCAAGACGTATCCGAAATAATAGAAGGCAAATGATGTAATCATGAAGATACATGTGTTTCTGAATGTCTCGGCAATAATAAGCCACAAAAGAGGAGGGTTTTTAAAAACAAGCCTTACAATTTCCCACAAGGTCTTTTTGGTTTCCTTTTTTTCTGTATTGATGACTCTGTTTTCAGGCGTATCTCCAACAGCCGTAATCCTGTATACGTACAGGTATCCGAGTATCATCACGATTCCAAAGATTGCCGCGGTGATGGAAAAGCCCATGATTTCGCTGGTGCGTGGACCGAAAAACGAAAAAATCATGAATGGACCTGTAAGCGCGAATATCAAACTGGCGGCAGATATTCCCTGCGCTCGGCTGCTGGACAGTATGGTCCTTTCATCGGAATCATGAGTGATAGTGCCCACAAGGGCTCCTGTCGAGGCGAATACTACATTCCACAGTAGATGGCTGGCGAGAAATCCGAAAATAATGATTGCCGCTGCGATGTATTCGCTGCCGATTTTTGAAAACTGGAAGATGAATAATAGAGCGACAATCGGGGGGCCCAGGACAAGCCACGATCGGTACTTCCCTCCGAACTTCTTAAGTGAGGTCTTCTGGAGAACGACTCCGGCCACTAGGGCGCATATGATATCGAAACCACCCGTGACATATAGAATGATGGTGAAAATGATCAGCGAGAACTCAGCGTAATCAGTAAGAAACGCGGTAAAATAGAATAACTCCATAGTGGCCAGCAGGGTAAAGCTCAGATCCCCGACTCCGAATGTATAAAGCAACGACTTCTTTAATCTCTCCGCCATAATACCTCCTTAACTAACGCTCGAAATTACCACTGATCCTGCATGATCCTAACCAGAATCATGCTTTTAGATACAATCTTAATATCCATGTTGAAAAAACCAGTAACACTAAAGAAATGACTATTATCTTCCGGGAAGATTTCGTCACAGGAACAATGATCTCTTTTTTTGATATCAATTCAGCGGCAAATTTTATTAAAAGGGTAAACAGTCCCATAACCAGGACAATGCCGAGAGGATTATACCTGATGGAATCGGCAATATTCAATGATATAAGGGAATATATTGAACGTGACATACCGCAAGTGGGACATTCATATCCTGTCAACTCTTTAAAACGACACGTTATCAATCCCGATTCAAACGGATTATAGCATTTGGCCGCGATTAAAAAGGCAAATATCAGAACTATGCCGGCTGTACGAATAATGACTTTATCTTTCGACAAAGGAACATATATTATCTTTTTCATTATACTATCCGAATTATACAACCGGATTCATATTCCCATCTGCGGTAATAACGGAATCACCTGAACCGGCCGGAAATATTTTGTATTCATCCCCGAACTGTTCAAGGTATTCCAGGCTTAATGCCCGGAACGTAACGGAAACCGGCAGCATCAAAACAGACCCGATATAGGGGATAATCAACAAAATAAACCCGCAGCAGCAAGTTATTAGGCCGCCGACAATAATCCCGATTACGACAAGGATATATAAACAAAATATAAAAACTCCGTATAAAATGAAATGCCATGGATGTTTGCCGAACAGCATTAGAAATCTTCGCCATGCGTCATTAGCTGTTAATCCGCTCTTATACATGATGGGAACGACAAAATTATTAAGGAACATCGAAATATAAGCGATTACCAGGAACAGCAGCAAACCGATAAGAACGCCCGCCGGTATCAGCACTAAATAAGAAACAGGACCATTTCCGCTGAAATAAATATTGCGGGAGACAAAAAATGCAACAACTACGAGCCCTATAGAAATAATAAAGCAGATAACACTGAATGCCAATCGCCAGAGAAACAAAGAGTCGCCGATAGTTTTAAATTCACGCCAGGGTTTTTCAATAAGAGACCGGTTGTGAACAACATTATCGAGAAACATGAACATGCCCCTTGAGCTTAGCCATGCTAATAGCACAAACAGCGCGATACCAATAACAAGTCCGACTATAATTACAGCAGTCCAAATCGGATGTTGGGAGAGCCATTGCATAATCCTCCATGGGGCTTCATAAAATTCGCCCCAATCAAAACCTCCTTTACTGAACCTGTAATTGCCGCTTCCTGTCCGGCCTGTCCGTAAAAGTTCGGCAAGAAATGAAGTAAAACCAATGGCGAACCATTTGCCGATATTGAAAGGCTTGAAAAGAATCGTTATCATTCTTTTCCATGCGCTCGAAAATGGAGCGATATATTGAATAGTCATATTTCCACCTTTATAATCTAGAAAGTGATTTGTTATTCAGGAAGGCGTAGCAGTTATCTAATCCTAAGATTGGGCTGTGGGGCAGACCTTCAATATTTTCATTCATACATGAATGACCGCCCCTTTTATTTATTCCGGAATTCTCAAAAATGCCTTTTATACAGCAGCACCTTTTGGATTGGGACCGTGCTGATTTTCGCCCTCTTGACTGTCCTGAACCGTGAAAATGAGAAGAACAATAAAGCCAATGACTGGTATCAACCCAATCAGCACCCACCATCCGGTGCGGTTTGTATCATGCAGGCGCCGTACAGTGACAGCAATGCTGGGTATTAAAACTGCCAGACTATATATGGTACTGAGAATCGCGGAGTTGATCGCCTGGGCAATGATCATTAGAATAATCATGATGATAAAGTTGAACAAGACGAAAAACCAGAATTCCCTTCGTCTTGCCCTCCCACTAAACACAGCATATTTTTTAAGGACCTCAAGATACCAGTTCATGTCATTCTCCTTTCTTGCCCCTAATGAATCGCCGGGTGGTTGCCGGGGTAGTTCAACCATCCGACCCCTAACACATGTTCGAAAATCCATTCCACTTATGAGAATAAAAAAGCGTTTAGCCGTCTGCCCCATTTCACTTTTAAAAAGAGGGCCACCGGCGATCGAGGACTTCCATTTAAATAAATTCCCGTAGAAGTTTAAAGACGAAAACTAAAGGATATCATCAGCAAAATAGGCATCTAATAATGAAGCTTAACTGGAGGTTTTGATAACACCCCAGGTTGAAAACATGAGGCTGGTAAGACATGAATAGATACATAATCGGACAAATGGGATTTTAAAGTCAATAGAAAAAAGGTATAAGTTGATAAGGACGCGCTTTTTTTCCGTCTTTTCATTCCGCCTTGACAGCCTTTTTTTGTCTGAAAAGATATATAAGCTGCCTTATCCTGTTGGGATGTACAACAATTATTAATATCCCTCCCACTATGTTTCCAAGGGTTACTGGTAAGATATTTTCAAACATGCTGAAGAGTCCTGTACCATTTACTCCTTTTGCAAGTAAACCTACAGGAATAAGAAACATATTCGCAACACAGTGTTCAAAGCCGCACGCTACGAAGACCATTATTGGAAGTACACAACTGGCTATCTTTGATATAACGTCTTTTGAAATGGTCGCCAGAATAATGGCAAGTATTACCAGCATATTACAGAAAATTCCTCTTATAAATGCTTCGCTAAAAGTAAGGCCAAGTTTAGCTTCAGCTACGCTTACAGCGACATTCCCCAGGCTTGTTAATCCATCCAGATTCCCCAGGAGACCGGATTTCCATATGAGTATTGCAAAAAGCAAAGACCCTATAAAATTACCAATATAAACTGACAGCCAGTTTTTCAGGATCTTTTTTACTGTATAAAGAGATAGAATAGTACTTACAATCATCATGATATTTCCTGTAAATAGCTCTGCTCCTGCTATTACAACAAGAACCAGACCAACGCTGAATACCATTCCGCCTACTATCTTCCCCATCCCTTGTTCAAGGGCTACAAGAAAGACATGACCGCCAAATCCGATATAAAGCCCTGCAAGCATTCCCAGTATCAATAATTGCCAGACTTTTGTATTAGCCTTTTTTATACCAAGAGCTGATATTTTACGAACAAGTTCTTGGGTTGATAAAGCTGGTTCATAATAAGTTTTTACTTCTTCTTCTTTAGGCGACATATATATCTCTCCATTAAAAAAGTTAATGCTATAAATTAATTATTTGAGAACAACATTTAGATCTATCGAAAAACAGTCGGTGATAGGAACCCCCGTTTTTAGGGCCGAAGTATAGGTGACTTGGCCTTGTATGTCAATGATGAAGTCAGCGCATCATGTGGTAGATCTTCATCTTTTCTGGAAATCATATCCACTTAACTCGCCTTTCCATTTGGAGAATCAGGGGGATTGTCCCTCCAGGCAACCCACGCCTAGGGGGACAAAATTCCTTTTGTTTTGGGTGGGGGTTTAGGCTTAACCTCCCACAAATCCAGTTCGACAAAATACTTGGTGAGGTTTAGAAGGAATTCCCGGATGGTGTATCCCAGATTAAGATTGGAGAGACAAAACCAACTGATTGTGTCATGGGGTAGGTTATGAAGAAAACACAGGGAAAGGCAGATCCCCAAAAAGGTGAAGCAAATGATAAAAAATCGGTTTACGGTATAGGATTTACAGTGTAGGGTGAACCTTAATTATAGCAAATACCTTAAACTTTACACCGTATTATATTCCTTTTACCGTAATTATAATAAGGAGGCATTTTTATGAAAACATTAGTTATCTCCGGCAGCAGAAATCCCGAAGGCAGAACCGCATCCTTGATAGATGCTTTATGCCGTGGAATTACAGCTGCAGGAAATGATTCAGAAGTTATATACCTGCCGCAAATAAACATTGAAGTCTGCAGGCAATGTAATGATGATGGCTGGGGTATATGCAGAGAGGAAACAAAATGTATTATAGATGATGATTTCATGTCAGTTGTGGAAAAAATTGATAACGCTGATGCAGTGGTATTCGCCAATCCTGTTTATTTCGGCGACCTCAGCGAAAGCATGAAAGCCTTTCTTGACAGGTTCCGCAGGGTAAGGACAACAATTCCCAAAGGACCATTACCAACAGGTGGTCCTCCCGGCCCTTTCAACAATGACACTGGTACCATTGCTGTCGGTTTATGCTACGCGGGGGGAAGCGGAAATGGAACAACCTCATGTTGTATGAATCTTGAAAGAATCCTGCAGACCTGCAGTTTTGATGTTGTGGATATGATACCGGTACGCCGTCAAAATCTTGAAGCTAAGATCAAGATAATGGAACTTACCGGAGAATGGCTTGCAACTGAACCGTCATCCTCTAAATGTGAATTAGAGCCTATTTAGTGATCAACCATGCATCCCTGACCCTTCAACGGCTTTTTAACTACTTTCTTGACTAGCACTGATATTTGATCGGCCCCCCATTTTAAGAAAACTTACAAGGGTGATTTTTGTCCTTACCATTTTCTTCTCCGATTGGCCTGTGATCTTAAAGTTTAGTCCTGGAATGAACGCAAAAAATATAAATAGATTTGACTCCCTCGATATACGATACTATAAGTAATATCACATTTTGCTTGGAAATTCATTTACACGCATCCTGTGGTGAATGCTGAATATGTCATGTATGGGAATAGCCGTATAGGCTGAGGACTAAAAAGGGGGAAACAAAGATGGGAAATGATCAAGAAGGCATCCGTGTCAGCAGACGTGGCTTTATTAAAACAACTGCTCTGGCGAGTATGGCGGCAACTCTTCCGGTAACAAGTCTTGCGGGGCAAAGCACTGTAAGTGGATCAAAACCGAGTCCTGTGGGTACGAAAAGAAATCTGCTTTTTCTGAGTGATGTTCCGGAGAATTATGAAGGGCTGATTAAGTCGATTGAATCAATCAAGGAATATCAAATTCTTGTGACCCCAATGAAGGTCGATTTTCAAAAGCCTAAGGATATCCTCAAGTCCATCCAGTATAAAAATGCGGATATTCTTTTTATCCGCCTGCCGGGTGTAGGCTTCTCCTCCAGACATATTGCCGAAGGCATGGGTACTCTGGATATTCCTGTAATACTTCTGCCTTTAAATCTTGACCTGATCATGTGGGAAACTGATCTGGCGGCATCGTTTCGTACAAAGTGTACGAATGCCCTGCTTGCCAATTCGAAAGAGCATGCCATTGAACTAATAAAGATCGTGGCGGCCCCGAGACCTCTCGAAGGCCAACGTGCCCTGATATTCGGCAAACCGTTTAGATCAACCAGTGTGCCGGCACCCAACTTAGATGAGGATTACGTGTATAAGCGAACGGGCGTCCGGATAGAACACCGGCCCATAGAAGAGCTGAAAGAACTTATAAAGGACGTGGATGAGGGGGCCGCCAGGAAGGAAATGGAGAGGTGGAAAAGGGAAGCGGTAGAAATCGTTGAGCCTGCAGACCAAGCGATTCTTGATTCATCCAGACTATATGTATTATTACGATCTATTGTCGATGAGGAAGGACTGTCCGCAATTTCCATAGATTGTCTGAGTTACACCTTTAGCTTCGATAGAATACTGCCGACTCCATGCCTTGCCTTCACAAGGTTGAGGGACGAAGGAGTGTGCGCTACATGCGAAGCTGATGTATGTATGATGCTTTCCTCCATGTTATTGCGGGAGATCAGTCACAGGCCTTCCTATCTATGTAACGTTTCTTCGGTGAATACCCAAACCTCCACCACCGTTCTTCGCCATTGTGTCGCGCCCACAAGAATCTTTGGGGCCGATGCTCCGCCGCAATCGTATAACCTTCGGGACTACCATGGAATGGGAGGTGTGGTACCGGAGATAGAATATCCCATAGGCCTTGACGTAACTATGGGAGGATTCAGTAAGGACCTGAAAGACTTTGTGTTATGGCCGGGAAGAATCCAACAGGGGATTGATGATAGGGCTACTCCTTCATTTAAAAACGCGCCACCTGAGATGCAAAAAATGCGCAAGTATTGCTCGGTTAGAGCGGAAGTGAAAATCAAGGATGTCCATCGTTTTCTTCAGAGTATAGTAGGTATCCATCACATTATGGTTGCCGGCAGCTATACAAAAGAGATCTATGACGCGATGCTTAGAATGAATGTGAATGTTATTGCTCCGCCTGATCTTATTGTGCCGGAAGTATAAGGAACAGACAGGAGTTATAGAAACTTCCATTTAGTTGAGGGGGATTTATGGAATTCAATTCGTCGCGAAGAAAGTTTTTGCAAGCCGGACTAATTTTACCTGCAGTGGGATTCGCCTCTACACATAACTTAGATGCCTTTTCTAAAACGCAAGCCGGTGTTGCTTATCGGGTGTTAGGTAAAACGGGTCTGAAAGTTTCCACCGTTGGCTCCGGTGTCGGCATTGAGCCCGATCCCCAAGTTATCGCGCGGGCTATCGATTTAGGTGTCAATTATTTCGACACGGCACGAGGCTATGGGAATGGCAAGAGCGAACGGATAACGGGAACCGCTCTTAAGGGAAAAAGAAATAAAGTTATACTGGCGACAAAAACCGATGGAATAACCAAAGCGGCTATATTTAAAGACATGGACGAAAGCCTCAAAGCGCTGGATACAGATTATGTCGATATCTATCACCTGCACTCCAGAGACACCCCCGATACAATTACCGATGAAGCTGTCGAGGCCTGTGAAATGCTCAAGCAACGGGGAAAAACCCGGTTCATTGGCGTAAGCACCCACGACGTGCACGCGATCGCGGATCACATCCTGAAGATCGGCAAATTCGATGTTGTGCAGACAACCTACAGTTACGCGATAGGCGGCGCGCCCTTAAGGCGGGAGGCTATCGCCAAGTTGTACGCGGCAGGAATCGGCATAGTGGCGATGAAGGTCATTATCGCGGTGGCCGGATTTGTGCCAAGGGATATCAATTTGCCCAAAGAGGGGCCGCTGGCGGCCATAAAGTGGGTTCTGTTGAATCCCGCCATATCAACCACGGTTCCATACGTGAAGAATACTGCCGAACTAGAGATGAATGTCCGTGCAATGAAGGAGGCTTACACGCCGCAGGACGAGAAAATGCTGTACACGCGAAATGAGGAGATCCGTCCGTTTTATTGCCGCATGTGCTATGAGTGTAAGCGAAAATGCCCGAAAGGTGTGCCCGTCACCGATGAGCTGCGTTTTCTGGCATATTACGATTTTGGCGGCAACTTACATCAAGCGCGGGATAACTTCAGGCATCTGCCGGAAGAAATCCGAAATGTGCGTTGCAGCGATTGTTCCTCTTGCGTTATTCAGTGCCCTAATGGAGTCGATGTTAGGAACAGGTTGATCCGTGCTCAGGAACTGCTCGCATAGATTCAATTAATAAACACTATCTATCGAAAGGAGAAACACATGAGTTCTAAAAAAGACAATGACGTAAATACAACCAGGAGAGACTTTTTCAAGGGCGTGACCGCGGGAGCGGCGGGAGCGGCCATTGCCAGCGCTTTGGCGACATTAGGCGCTCCAGTAGTTGCCGGTGCGCAGGAAGAGGAGCGGGCCTCTTCCCCTTTTTTCAAAAATCCTCCACCATGGCCCAAGGGTACTACGGGCAGCAAGTATGACCATTTATTCAGCACACAGCTCAAGGAGAATTCCATTACGGATGTGGTCGCCGGTCCCCAGGCCTATTTTCGAGGCAATAGCGATCTTCCCGGAGCAAAAATCAACATGGGCTGGCAGATGTTCGTAAAGCCATACAGGCTGGAATTGGAATCTCATCACCATGATACTGATGAATATCTGTTTTTCCTGGGTGCAACACTGCCGGACCTCGTGGGCTCCTTTGATGCGGAAATTGAGTACTTCATTGGTGAAGAGTATGAAAAGCACACCATCACGCAGGCCACGGTTCTCTATATCCCCGCAGGATTAGAGCATAATCCTTGTGACATCAAGAGAATCGGTAAGCCGATGATGTTCAGCGCGCTTCTGTTGGCGCCCTACTTCAATGGGGTATACCAGACGCAAGGTTATATGGAATTTAAAGGTATGCCTAAAGTCAAGTAAATCTTCACTGTGAGTGAAAGCGTTTCAACGGTTTTTGAGTCTCCGAACCGGATTCGGAGACTCAAAAAAACCTTCATTTTTTCCATCTCTTATCTATATGCTGAAGCTACTTTTTCTATACGCTCTTCGGGCCAATTTGGATCCCATCCCAAGCCCAAATATATATCACGATTCTGAACCGCGGTGTTATCCGTCGGCTTCAGAAATAAGTTATATGTCGATACTGGCTTTGGCGTTCTTGTTAAAAATCGATTGGAGGATTATCCCTGCTACGATAAGTATGAGTCCCAGGAGTGTTGCTATATTGATCTGTTCACCTACAATAACCTGGATCATTAATAGAGATAAGAACGGAGTAGCGAAAGCCAGGCTACTCACCTTTGCTGTAGTCGTGCTTAATCTTAAAGCAGATGACCAGAGCACGAACGTTACTCCCATCTCAAAAAGCCCGACATAAACAGCACCAGCGAGTCCTTTAAAACTCACCTCGGATACCGGGTATGCAATATACGAAATTACGCATAAAACCGGCAAAGCAAATACGAAACTCAGGAAAAGAGTTATTGTTAAATCACTTTCCAGCTTAACATTAATAATCCAGAATATCGACCAAATCAGTGTACTCGCTAATGCAAATACAACACCTGACGGATCCGTAAACTCCAAGGTAAATATATTTCCGTGTTTGGCAATAATGATTACCCCAAAGTAAGCAATACTTATTGACATCAGTTCCAACATCCGAACTCGCTGCTTAAGTATGAATATGGATAGCACTACCAACATAATGGGCCAACTATAATTGATTGAAAGGGCATCTTGCGCAGGTAGTCGGTCGTAAGCTTCAAATAACGTGAAGTAGTAGAGGCAAGGGTTAAGCAAGCCTAACAACAAGCAAATTGGTAGATTTTTTTTGGGGTATTTTAAGAGTAGCTGAATTTTATTCTGCAGAGCCAAAACAGCGAACAACACAGCAGCCGAAATAACACTGGCAAAGAATACTAGTTGAAGCGGCTCAAGATAGCGCAGCGAAAGCTTAAAAGCTGAGGCCACTGTAGACCATAAAAGGACGGCTCCTCCAGCGAATAAATATGCACGGGTCTGCTGATGCATTGATTGTTTTTCTCTGCTTGGTAAAAGGGTTCATCTCATTGACAGGTTGGTCATATAATGTCTGGAATAACCAGTTTGAAAAAGCTACAGCTTTTTCAAACTGGTTATTCCATTATTAAGGATGGGCTACTACTGAACCTTAATATGATTGAGTAAAAACTCGTGTTCTTCGCCAGCCACTGTAACTATTACCTTGATTTCATGCAATCGAGAGGGACTTGGTATTTTTTCCATAGTAACGTAGCCGCTATACCACATGTCCGGTGAAACCGTTGTTTTTTTGAGCATGGTGGAATAAAGAGCATTTAAGGCTTGTTCTGTTTGTATTTCAGCAGCCTGCATCTCTCTATCCAAGTCAATTTGAGCTTCACTTCCGCCCCGCACTACACCTGAGACATCATATTTGTAGCCATATTTTGTAGTATCACCCATGATATTTTCGTTGTCAGATGGACTGAGAATCTGTGGGTTGGAAGAAGTAGATTTATAGCCTTCATTTCCGACTTTCCTGGTTGTATCGTCATATCTCGTTTTTAGTTCTGTAATTCGCTTCTTATGTCGGTCGTTTATTTCTGCTACCAACTCATCATACGTGAATACTCGATGGGAGTTACCATCTACAAAGACCTGAATATCTTCAGTTGAGAAATCGAATGGTTTTTCGGTGCCATGCACGCTAACCACAATGGTTGGACGACGTTCCAATGAATATGTCTCTGCCGATGGGCGGACGGCAACGCGTGCTTTTTTTTGTGACATCACACCTACAACACCGTCCTGATATATTTCCTGCTGTCCATCAAGAGCTTGAGGGACAATTTTCAATGTTGATACACAACCTTGTATCAATAAACATAAAAGTAAAGCAAAAATTATATTTTTGATGGTTCCTCCTTCTTGAAGCCCTAACAAGGGATTATATGGTTTCCAGATAACCTTACAATCTCATCATTCTTGGAAAGTAAGATTTCTAACTTGATAACATTACATTTGCCGAGTTATCAATGTCCTGAAATACACCAATCTTTAGTTATCTGGGCGTATTTTTTTACCTCCTCGTCCGTCCTGAAATCTTGTACCCCGCAATTATCATAGTGTGCCATTTCAGCCAAATCTCTGACTATTTTGGTATCAGGGGGATTAGCCTCGTACCCGATCACCATCATGTCATAAATTGTGAGAGATTCAGGAATACCAATGATCTCTTTTATCGCGATTTCTGTTTCCTCTCGCGATGTGGAGGTATACCATTGCGAGGCCAGCCCCAACGCAGTGGCCGCTAGGTGCATGTATAAAAAGGCGCTGGCCAGACTAGAATTGTAAAGGCCGGCAACTCGCGTCTGATCCTGTGAGGCTTGGTCAGGCAAACCGACCTTGGTCCTCCAATCGCATAACAATAAGATGAACACAGGTGCATCTTTGAAGCTCCTTCGCGGCAAGTCTTTTTTGGCTGGGTCTTTAATAGGGGGGGCATGCTGCTCCAAAGCGACCACGATTTGATTTTTGATTTCTGTATTCTTGATAACCACAAATTCCCAGGGTTGGGTGTGGAAAGCGGAAGGGGCCCAGCGAGCCACTTCGATAATCCTGGTAATGTATTCATCAGGTACTGGGTCGGGCTTAAACTGGCGGATGGTCCTTCTCTTTTTTACTAGTTCTAAAAGATAATCATATTGGCTAATGTTCACCAGAAATCTCCTTATACTGTTTTTTCTCTTTATAGAGCATGTCGGTAGTGTCTGTTTAGCATTTAACAATTTTTCATTATCCCATATTATTAAGAAACTTCAGCATATAATCATCTCCTTGATTAAATATCAATGTCCAGGAAAACGCGTATCAATAGGCCGATCAGGAAACTCAAGGCTGCCACGCCAAGACTTAATCCGGCCATCTCAAAGAATCGTCTTTTAAAGGGTTCGTCCTTGGCCACCGAGATGTAATAATTGAACAGGGCGATGATCAGGACGGCTTCTACCAGAGTGCAGCCCAAACACAGGTAGTAGTTAGTTAGAATCAGATAGGGCAGGACAAGAATGATCACGGTGACAAGATATGTCCAACCTGTGTACACAGACGCCTTTATGGGATTCTTGATGGTCTTTTCCGCCTTTGTTGACAAATACTCCGATGCCCCCATGGACAAGGCGGCCGCGATACCGGTGACCGAACCGGTCAGGGCGATCAGCTTAGTGTTTTGCAACGCCAGGGTCAGCCCTGCGAGTGCCCCGGTCAGTTCCACCAATGCATCATTCAGTCCCAGCACAATTGAGCCGGCGTAACGAAGCCTTTCTTCGTCCAGTAGCTGCAGCAGGGCCGCTTCATGCTGATTCTCCTCAGCTATAATGTGCTTTACTTCGGGGATTACCTCTCGCAGTTTCTCATAATTATCCTGGGCATCTTCCTCCCCCCGCTCCATCAGCTTAACGCCGAAGGTAAATCCTAAGATACGACTGATCCAGTAATATTTCCAGATCCTCCATCGATCAGGTGCCACATCTTGCCGGGTATGGGTTCGCCACACATTATAGTGCTTGAGCTCGTCTTGGGCGATGTTTTCCAGGATACGCCGGTTCTCGGGGTCTCCGACTTTAGCAGCCAACCTTCTGTACATGTGATGTTCTGTGATCTCATTCCTTTGATAGGCTAATATCTGGCTGTGTATCTCCTTACTGATAGCCATTTTTATAGTCCTTTGGGCAATAATTTATTTAATTATTGGTTTAGAACATGATCAAAGAGTCAAACCTCCCGGATCCTAACATCAAAGAGGGACCCCCTTAAATCTTTACCATACCGGCTTGTAAGATTTTATGGATATCACATATGAGTCGAAGCCTGCAATATGAAAATAATATCTTAAGGATAGGGAAACCTGAGTTTCCTAACCTCCTCATATTTAAGAATATATTGATATTATTAAATTTTTTAGATTAGCAAATTTTCTATCCTGTGTGTGATATTGGACCTTTTGGAAAAATTTTCTCACACAAATTCTCATACGGAATGATTCCATGTGGAGTTTTGCCCTGGGAAAAAGAATTTTATTGACATTTATGTTGCTTAAATATAATATGATGTCCAATTGGACAACAAATAGAGAATAGACAACAATGGAAAAGGAACTTGAGATAATAGAGCAGTTAAAACATAAGTTAAAATACCTGCTTCCTATCAAAGATCTTGAAATTGATATCGAGGTTGAAAAACCAATAGTAAACAAGTTACTGCCTGATTTGATAATGCATGTCGCATATAGTAATTTGAAGTTTGATTTGGTAGGAGAGGTGCTAGCGCAATATAGCTCTTCTGTACTAAAGGCAAAAATTGCAGCACTGAAATCTTATGTAAATCATGATAAGGCTCTGGTCCCGATTATTATAGCTGAATATCTGAGTCCCGAAAGGAGAGAGCAATGCCGGGATGAAGGTGTATATTACCTGGATCTGTCAGGAAATGTCTTTATCAAACATAAAAGCCTATATATTGAACGTATAGGGTTCCCGAACCTATACCCCGAAAAAAGAAATGGGAGAGGAGTTTTTTCAGATAAGGCTTCAATAATTCTCAGGGAGGCATTTAAAAACATAAAAAAGCAATGGGGTGTACGTGAGCTTGCTCGTTCAATAGGCCTTGATCCCGGCTTTGTTTCCAGAATGGTAAGGGAACTTGAAAAAAGAAATTATATCTATCGTAAAGATTCGAAATTTATGTTCCAGGATACTGAAAGTATCCTGAAGGATTGGGTACATGAATATGATTTGAAAAAAAATAAAGAGGTCAGATTTTTTTGTCTAAGTAAAGGCCCTGGTGAGATATTAGAAAAAATAAGAAGAATTAAAATCCCTGAGAAAATCAAATATGCATTTGGGTTTCATGCAGGTGCTAATCTTATCTCCCCATACGCTGTTTATAATGAAGTCCATATATATATCCGGGATAAAGACAATATAAAATGGTTTGTAAAAAACTTGGAACTAAGAGAAGTGGAGGAAGGAGCCAACATAATATTTCTTCTTCCATTTTATAAATATTCAGTATTCTATGAGATTCAAAAGAGAGAAGGATTAAATATTGTTTCGGATCTGCAACTTTATTTGGATCTTTATAAATATCCCATAAGAGGAATTGAACAGGCGGAACACATTTATGAAAGCAGGCTGAAGAATTATTTGAAAGGTTAACCAAACCATGTCTGGAGATTTCAAAAATAGTTTTTTAAAAACGTTATTCTTAAGGAATACCTGCCCGTGATTATTATAGGTGGTGGATGGGCACCTCTTATATACTATCACTACCTTATTAAAGACAAATCAAAAGAACCTATAAGGACTAGAGATATAGATCTTTTTGTCAATATCAATCTCCCGGTTTTGGGAAACAGAACGGTTGATCAATTACTGGTTGAAGCTGGGCTTCAGTCCAAATTCAGTAGTGATGATAACCTTCCCGTGATCCATTATGAAGGGGACATAGAAGGAGATAATGTTGAAATAGAGTTTCTTACCGATAAAAGAGGAGCAAAGGAAGATAATGTAATTGAAGTGCAAAAAGGACTTCATGCAACGGCCTTAAGATTCGTGAGAATAATCCTGGATAATTTCATTGAAGTTGATATTGATGATTTACTGATTAATGGTGAATTGCAGCCTTTAAAAATAAGAGTCCCTTCCCCTGAAGCATATATTTTTCACAAGGGATTGATTTTTAATAGACGAAAAGGAAAAGCAAAGGAAGCCAAAGACCTCTATTATATTTTTGATATCCTGGTAAATTGTAATGAAATTGAGGAGGACATAATTGACGGAATGAAAAATATGAAAAAAGAATATCCTTCTTGGTTTGACCGTTTTGAAAAGAATTTAAGTCAATATTTTAAGAATTCGACTTCTAAAGGAGTGAGATTGGTTTCCGGTCAAAGACCCTCATACGCATTCACCGAATTGACAAATGACCAATTTAGCCATTATGTATTTGATTCCTTTCAAAATATACTAATTAATATTTTGTGATGAAGTTTTAGAGGAAAAGATATTTATTAAAAAGATTACACAGAAACTATATAATCAATGGCTAAATAATGGAAGAAGATAAGAACAAACATTCCCAAAGAACAATGGAAGATGTCACTCCGATAGCTAATGTATTCAAGGAATATAGGGCTTACTACATACGGCGGAAAAAGGAATTGAAGGAAGAACTTAAAGAGTTGCCATTAAAAGGTAGTGTTATCAAAAAGAAGATCAAAGGGCATTACTATTACTATTTGGTCTACCGCGACGGAGAGAAGGTCAAATTTGATTATCTTGGCAAAATCGAGCCTGCTAACCTTAAGGAACAGATTGAAAAACGAAGATGGATTATGAAACAATTGAGGAAGATCGACAATGCGCTATACGCATTGGGTGTTGCTAAGAGATCACAGACTCTTGGTTTAGCTAAGCGGTTCGCAGTATTTGAGCGGGACGAATTCACTTGTCAGTACTGTGGTCGTAATGTCAAAGACCATAAGGCAGTCCTAGTTGTTGACCATATTAATCCAAAAAAACGTGGTGGCGGGGAAACACTTGATAACCTAATCACATCATGTGTTGAATGCAACTCAGGCAAACGTGCTGGACTAATGAAAGATCTGATCTAAAAAAGTGTAAAACGTGGACACTAGTTCATAGAAACAAAAGATACTTGAGTTATTAGAAGAAGAAAAATCATACAGCATATTAGAAATATTGAACCCATAGATAAAGAATTTTCCCCAAATGCATACTAAATCTTAAACAAAAAAAATCATGTCACATATTAATGATGGTCAGGCTATAAGAAAATAGAATGACAAAACCGAGTTCATATCATGGAAATATCTAAATGTTTGTATTTATTTCTCAGCAACCTAACCCGCATAATTGTAACAAAAAGACGCATTTTGACATTTCATTTCTTTGAAAAATAACATTTATGATATTGATTTAATTACTAATGTTGATATATTGAATATTTTATCATTAAATTAGTATTATTCAAATTTTGCCAGTAATTCCGTAAAAACCCTGCAGCATCATAATATATATGTTAAGAGTATAAAAAATATAAATGGCATTAAATCCATTCTATGCGAACATCTTTATTGATTCCTGTGCCTTCGATCCGAAATACCAGCCTGAATCGAACTGTGCAGAAGAAATATTTCGTCTTTATGAAAATGATAAAATTAATATAGTAATCGCTCATTCTAACATGAAGGAAACTGAACACCCCAATACACCGGCAAGAGTTAAAGAGGAAGCATTAACAAAAATATTCACCATGGAAACGAACTTAGTGCCTGAGGAAAGGCAAAGGAAACAAGACATCTGGAACATTCTAACTGGAAATGGCAAACCAGAAAAAATGAAACAAGATGCTAACCATGTATTTGAAGCTCATAAGCATGGCGCTTATTTTGTTACTACTGATGCCCGAATAATAAAAAAACGGGGAGACCTTCATCGCATGTGTAATGCAAGGATTGTTAAACCATGTGAATTACTCGCTCTAATTAAAGAGCATGAAAACTCTTAACATCCTGCTGCAAGGGATGGCGCAAAAAACTGCGCCACCCCTGAGCAGCGCGTTAGCTCATAAATCACTTATTTAAATCTCATGACCTTACACGTAACTACTATTACACAAAATCATATTATTACAGTATCTGATCGGTTAATCTCTACGTCAAAAGGATTCAAAGAGCTAGATAAGGATCGTTTTAAACATTTAATCTTGACTACTCCAGGCGCAAAAGTTGTTGTGACATTCGCAGGATTTGCTGGGATCGCTGACTCTTCAAAAAATATTAAAGAAAGTACCCTTGATAAAATAACCAACATATTAGGAGTAACCTCAAGTGAAGGAAAACATCAAATTCTTGCACATTTATCTGATCTGAAAATGAACATTGAATCCTATATTAGAGGCCTTAAAACTTTTAGGATTTCAAATAGAAGCCTTAAGCTTGTTATAGCGATATGGGGTTTCCTTGATACAGTAGAACATGGATCTCTCCAATATTGTTGCTTCATTGATAATTGCCTTGATGAAAGTTTTAAATGGCTTCCAGAAGCTAGAGATAACTTTTATATGCGCCACAAATTTTTCCTAAGAGAAGAGATAAAAAGAGATTGTATAATTCATTTTTTAGGAAATGAACTTCTTGCATCACGACAGCGTTCTTTTATTAGGTTGTTAAAAATTGAAGTGGTATAGTTAAAGTGGACACTCCGAAAAGCATGTTATAAGAACCAGCTTAAAGGAGGTGTCAAATGACCGAAAAAGGAAAGCATTATTCAAAGCAATTCAAGATCGACGCAGTTAAACTG